>Ga0181520_10001133_pt1 | contig 55845 bp, 47 predicted proteins | sample PEATcosm2014_Bin_29_FD_132451 | JGI IMG/M metagenome (GOLD analysis project Ga0181520, IMG submission 132451) | Peatland microbial communities from MTU Mesocosm Facility, Houghton, MI, USA - PEATcosm2014_Bin02_30_metaG | ecosystem: Environmental > Terrestrial > Soil > Wetlands > Peat | place... | reverse complement strand
AAGAAGATCATGACGGCCTACGAGCGCTTGGGCTTTCCCGACGCCGAAGAAATGCTAGTCAAGGCGAACTTGGTCATCAAGATAGCCGAGATTCTGCGCGAACGGGGATGGAGCCAGCAACAGGCGGCGAAGGTGTTAGGCTTGACGCAGCCCAAGCTCTCCAAGATGCTGCGCGGCCAGTTTCGCGGCATCAGCGAGATGAAGATGATGGATTGCCTGCTCCGGTTGGGACGAAACGTCAAGATCGTTGTGGGACCTGAATCCAAAGCCGCCGAAGAACGTATCGAAGTGGTGGCAGCATAGAGGCGTAACTATGAAGAGAGATCATCCAGAGTCACTGACAGCGGAATTGCAGGCTGAGCTGGAAGCCCTGGCCGCGATGCCCGACAGCGAGATTGACACCTCCGACGCCTCAGGCATGCCGCCCATTACCGATTGGAGCCATGCGGTGCGCGGGCAGTTCTACCGTCCCATCAAACGCCCACTCTCGCTGCGTGTGGACGCCGACATCGTCGATTGGTTTCAGCGCCAGGGGCAGGGCTACCAAACACGCATGAACTTTGCCCTGCGTGAATACGTCGAGCGCCACCGCGAACGCGCATGAAAATGCTAAGCGGTTCGCAAAAGTCACCGAAACCAGCCTCCAGCACGCCGCGCAGATGATCGCCGGCAGTCGATGAAAGGCTATAATTGAGCATCTGATGAGGTTTAGAAGTGAGCAATGCCAATCGACCGCCTATACAACGTCATTTCGCTGTTTTCGGGGGGGATGGGGCTTGACCTCGGTCTTGAGCAAACAGGACGATTTCGCCTTCGGGCCTGCGTTGAGAAGGAAGATTCCTTTTGCGAGACGATTCGATTGAATCGTGCCGCAGGGCGGCTCCCCCAAGACCTTGTTGTATTCGAACGAGACATTTCAACTCTCGACCCGCACGAAGTTCTACAGAAATGCCGGATTGAACCGGGGGAACTCGATTTGCTTGTAGGCGGTCCGCCTTGCCAGACATTCAGCACGGCTGGCAGGCGGGAGACCGTTCAGGATCCGCGCGGGACACTTCTTTGGCAGTTCCTTCGCTTTGTTGAGGTTATAAAGCCACGAATGTTCCTTATGGAAAACGTGCGGGGGCTGCTCTCTGCTGCGCTCCATCACAGGCACCTTGACCGATTTGCAAAGCAAGGATGATGAGTTTCTCGTCTTGAATGTCGCAGATGATTCGCCAGTCGCCCACGCGGTACTTCCAGAACTCGCCAAGTCTTGAGCCGCGCAGTGCCTCGCCGATACTGCGAGGATCCTCGAGCATGGCAACGCGTTCCTGGAGGAATTTCTCGATGCGTCTGGCTATTTGAGAATCCAGCTTGTCGAGTAGCCGATCTGCAAGCGAAGAAACTTCAATCTTCCAAGTTGCCATGCCGTCTCATCACTTCCTCAAGGGGGATGGCTTGGCTGCGACCTTCGCGGATTGCCAGCAACTGCTCTTCCGCAATGCGAATGCCCTGCATATCCAATTCGCGTTCGATCTTCTCCTGAACGGCTTCGAGCAGCCAGTTATGGCGCTTGGGCCGCCCAAGACGGCGGGCTACCAGGGCATCGATGGTTTTCAATTCTTCGGGCTGGAGTCGAACATTGACGGCGATTTCCTTGCGCTCCTGCTTGTTCTTGGAAGAACCTGCGCCCACATGGGCGAACTTTTCTGCTTTGGCGGTGCTGCCTTTTTGTGATGCGCTTCCTGTCGCCATTTTCTAGTGCCTCCTACAGTTTCATACAGAACTGTATTAAATATACTCGTGTCCCCTCTCAAAGTCTCGGTCTTTCTGGAAGGGCGGGCGGGGCAATCGCAGGTTCTTCGACTGCGCAGGACGCAAAGGGCGCGACCTGCTTTGCTCGGGATGACAGCGTTGTTGGTGGATTCAGGAAGCAGACTGGGAGAGCGATTCCGCGGCGGGCGGGAAGACGCGGAGGCGCTCGACGAGGCGGTCGGTGGAGGCTACGATTTCCATGCGCATACCAACGGATTCGAGCATCAAGACTTCGCCGGGGAGGGGGATGCGGCCTTCGATTTCGCTGACCAGGCCGCCGAGGGTGGTGGCTTCGTAGGCTTCGTCGAGATCGCTGAGGCCGGGCTGCTCACCGAAGAGGTCGGGAAGCTGATCGACGGGGAAGCTGCCGGGGACGAGCCAGACGCCGCCGGGCTCGCGCTGCGGGTCTTCGACGGGCGCATCCTCTTCGTGCTCGTCCTTGATGTTGCCGACGATCTGCTCGAGCAAATCCTCAATGGTGACCAGGCCGGCGACGCCGCCATACTCATCAATGACGATGCGCATGTGCTGCTTTTCCCTCTGCATCTCACGCAGCAACTCATAGCCGCGCTTGGTCTCAGGAACGAAGACGGCAGGGTGCTGGATGGAGGCGACGGTGCGAGTGCGGGCTTCCTCGTCGGTGATTTGCAAGAGGTCATGGACGAAGGCGAGGCCGGTGACGTTGTCGATGGAGCCGTCATAGACGGGGACGCGAGAGAAGTTGTGCTCGCGGAGGAGTTCGAGGAAGGCTTCAAGGGTGGTGGCGGCGGGGACGGCGAAGAGTTCAGGGCGCGGCGTCATCACCTCGCGGACGAGCTTGTCACCGAACTCGACGGCGGAGCGGACCAGATCGCGGTCGCTCTCTTCCAGGATGCCTTCTTCCTCGCCGGCTTCGAGCAGGGCCTCGACATCGACGGCGGTTTCTTCCTCGGGCGTGGCGGGCTCCTCAGCCAGCGAGGCGACGGAAAAGAAGAAGCGGATGAGGACGGTGATGGGCGTCATGAGCCAGAGCAGCAGGCGGATGGGCCAGACCAGGCGCGCGGCCCAGCGGCCCTTGGTGCGGTCAAAGAGGATCGAGGGAAGTATTTGATTGCAGAAGACAACGACGAGCACGACGGCGAGGAAGGCTTGCAGGATTTCAGCGAGGGTGGGGCGTGTCAGAGGCACGCGATCGAAGAGCACCGCGCCGAATTGCAGGGCGATGATGCCGAGCGCTAGCTGTTGCAGGACCGCTGCGCAGAGGCCGGCATGAGAGCGGCTGAGGCCGATATGAGGCTCGACGAGTTCCTCCCAGGCGTCGAGATTTTCTTCGATCTCGCGGGTGAGGATCTTGCCGAACTCGGCGTAGACGCGGCTGATGTAGGAGGCCAAGGTGGCGACGGCGGCCAGGACGAGAATGAGGAGGGGGAAGTATGGGGTCATGGCTTGGGCCCCTTGCCGCGGGTTGAGGGTTGTGATTTCCCAGGTTCCGGAATCGGGATCTGGGGCACCCGGCGGTGGGTTCGTGGTTTCCCACCCATCGCAGAGGACGCGATGGATGGGGCACTCAAGATTTTTGACTTCACGATTTTTGCGGCACGCTCGATGAGGCCTTGCGGCAGGCCCAGGCGGGCGCGGAGCAGTCGCTCACGGCGGGCCATCTGGCCATCGTCAGCCTCGTGATCGTAGCCGGCCAGATGCAGCAAGCCATGCAGGATGAGTACTTTAATTTCTGTTGAGAGGGAGTGGCCCTGCTCGATGGCCTGCCGGAGCGCGGTGGGAACGCTGATGGCGAGATCCCCGGCGATCTCTTCAGCACCGATGCCGCCGGCGGGAAAGGAGAGGACGTCAGTGGCTTGGTTCTTGCCGCGGAATTGGCGGTTGAGCTTGCGGATGGCGGCGTCTGTGGTGAGCTGCACGGCGACCTCGCCTTTGAGGCGGACGGCGGCCTGCGCCTGGGCCAGAAAGCGGGTCAGGGTACGGAGGCTGGGCAGGCGGAGATTCTTCGGTTTGGCGGAGACAGGCGTCTGCTTGGCTGCGGTTGCGGCCAGCGCGGGGTCGGGGTCCAGGTCTGGGTCCAGTAGGATCATCTTGCTCGGGGGCGCTGGGTGCGCGGCTCCGGTAACTCTCATTCTACGCGGGCACCTGGCATCCGCGGTGCGGCAGAGGGCGCTTGGGCGCCAAGGGGGGTTGTGGTCCTCTTGGGGTCAGAAACAGGGAGCGGGGTTTGGTGATTTCCCATGTCTGAGAATCCAGACATGGGGCACCCAGTTTTTAGATGGGAACTTGCACCAACCGCCGCCATGGAATTCGCAGCCAGAAGCGGGCCGCCCGCCGGTTCAGGATAAATTGTCAGCAGCAATCACATCCTTATCAATTACAGTGACCACAGCAAGGTACTTGATTTCCCAGTTGAGCCACAACCGCATCGATTTGGGGGCTATAGCGAGTCACATGCTTGCCGCTGACCGTGCTGGTGATATGCCGCGCGCAATATTGATTCTCTTTTCCGCGAATCAAGAGCCTCCGGCCGGCAATTTGCTGAAGAAGGTAATGTCTTGTTTGGTTGATTCCACCTTTCGCGGAGCGTTTTTTCTTCGGCAAGAGCTTTCTCCAGAAGCCACTTCGCTCGTTTGTGATTTGCAAACCGAATGCATTGCGGTTGAAGGTCTTATCTTCGAGTCTACTCACGAATAAATTGTCAATCTGGATTTCAGGGCAATAAGAGTTAAGCAGTTCTATCATTGTAAGAACCGATAGATTTCCGATGAAAACTCCGTTTGAACAGCCGCCAACGTCTGCGTGAACCCCTGGCATCCATATCTGCTCGAGCGTCTGGTCTTCATCCGTGGCGCCTTCCCAAAGCAGAGGCTGGAAGGACGGAATACGGTTATCGTCGACCGAAAGCAGATGGACCGCATGTTCAACAGCCTTAGGAAGCGACAGATCCTTTATTGGATGGACTTTCATCAGTTTCAGCTTGTCGTATCCATCCCCGGGCACCGAATCAAATACTCCCAAGAAGCGAATACCTGGATGGTGCAGATCGCCAGAAAGGGCAGTCAGCAAGTCATCGGCTTCTTGCTGTGCACTTGGATCGGCGAATTTTTCGTAGGCTTTCCATACCTCGGGAAACCTCTTGCTGAGCTTTGAATCGAGCAGAAGACCGACATGGGATATAAGACCAGCCAAGCATCTTGCCGCCACTGCGCCTCGAGAGAATCCAAAGATATAAATCAAATCGCCCTCGATATAATTGGACGACAGATTAATATACGCATCGGCGATGATGTCATTTATACCTTCCCCGGTGACGGCGGCAAAGCTATCTCCGCGAGTGCCTACTCCGGAAAAATAGAATGAAATTTGCTCTCCTTGGCCCCCGTTCGCAAATGCCTGATTGAGCTTATAGATTACGGTTGAGTTGCTTTCGTCGCTGCGCGCGGTGCTGTTGCTGGAACCGTCGCAAAGGACAATCAGCTTTCGCGCATTTGCAGCACTTATGGTCATGTGGAGGCCTCATTGAATTCTTGGGCGTTCTGGCAGGAAATCAGCATAGCGCAGATCCGCGGCGTTTGCCAACAATAAATTCGATGATTAGTTCCAATAAAGAGGAACATACGGCTCTGGGACGGGCGGTTCTGGCAGGCACTCTCGGGGGATTTACCATGTCCGAAAAAACGGAGATGGGCCACCCAGCCAAGGTAAATTTTGTGCATTTTTCGGCACGACTAAAGTCGTACCCTGAAACAAGAAATGGCTTCTATCCAGTCCCCCACCAGCGTTGCCGACCCTCCGAGCATGAAACGGGCTGCCGCATCCGCAGGCGGCTTGAGGCACCATCAGTTTCTCTTTAGTGTTTCCGCCGGCTGTGTATCCCGACTTTATTTTGTTTTGCTTGCGGCTTTGCGCCAAGCGCGACAAAGCCCGCCCCAATTCCAGGGACGGGCCTTGCGATGATCCGGAAACGTCAGCCGTTATACGCTGAAAGACGAACCGCAGCCGCAGGTGCTCTTGACCTGGGGGTTGTCGAATTTGAAGCCGGCGGCCTCCAGCGTCTCCACGTAATCCACCGTGCAGCCGTTCAGGTACATCAGCGAGGTGGCGTCCACAAAGACCTGTATGTCCTCGAATTTGAAGACTTTGTCCATCATGCCGCTCTGGTTTTCAAAGGCCATGGAGTACTGAAAGCCGGAGCATCCGCCGCCCACCACGCCTACGCGCAGTCCGGCGGGCAGAGGATCCTGCGTGGCCATGATCTCACGCACCTTGGCAATGGCCTGGGGGGTCAGGTTAAGGGGTGCTTTCTTGACGGTTTCCTCTACGGGTACAGCGGCTGTGGTGGCCATGATCTCTCCCAATCGGTGAAATTGTTTGCCCTTATCTGTAACTCTACCGCGCGGCGGACCTGGATTCAAGTCCCAGGAGCGCTTTTGTCCTATTTGATGCATCCGGCGCCGGGAAAGTCGCAGAAGCCGGGTGCATTCCCAAAGTGAAAAATACTGTGATTTTTGTCACGACAGGTCCACCCATTCAGGGCTATGATGGTCACCCAGACGGCTCCTCTGTTGAACGGAAGCTGGAATTCCAAGGTCCGCCAGCATCCGGGGCTGAAAATTCTTGTGGGAGGTGGAGCATGAAGCTTATTCCGTTGATGTGGACAGTGTGGGGAGTGCTGGCAGTGGTTGCGGCAATTCTCTATTTGTATCGCTCCAGTTTGACCCGCGACGAAGACGACCAGATTTACCTGGACGACGCCTTCGCTCACGAGAGGGCCGCGCAAGAGGCCATTGTGGCCAAGGTAAACAAGGTGGAGCCCGCGGTTCGGATCTCGTTGTGGCTGGTTGCAGCGGCCACGGTCTTTGTGGCGGCGTATTACATCATTGACATTGCCAAGCAGTTTTAACGCGGTCTTCTGGAACGCGCAGAGAGTGAGTCTTCCGCGCTGGCCGCGTGTTTACCTCGGCCAGCGCGGAAGAACCAACTAACTTCAGCCGCTTACTTGGCCGCCAACTGCCGCAGCACATACTGCAAGATACCGCCGTGCTCGAAGTATTCAATCTCTTGCGGCGTATCGATGCGCACCTTGGCAACAAACTTTTTCATTGGCCCATCGGCAGCCGTGGCCCGCACCGTCAGCGAGCGGCCGTTGGCAAGCCGCTCGGCAAGAAGGCCAGTAAGCCCAGGGAAGGAAAAAACCTCTTCGCCCGTCAGCCCCAGCGACTCGGCATTTTCGCCCTCGATAAACTGCAAGGGCAGAATCCCCATGCCGACGAGGTTGGAACGGTGAATGCGCTCAAAGCTTTCTGCAATGACTGCGCGAACTCCCAACAGCTTCGGGCCCTTGGCCGCCCAATCGCGCGAGGAGCCTGAGCCGTACTCCTTGCCAGCAAGAATAATCAGCGGCACGCCGCGCTCGGCGTACTTCACGCTGGCGTCGAAGATGCTCATCGGCTCGCCTTCGGGTAGGAGGCGAGTCACTCCGCCCTCGGTTCCCGGAGCGAGTTTATTGCGCAGGCGTACATTGGCGAATGTTCCGCGGACCATCACTTCGTGATTGCCGCGCCGCGAGCCATAGCTGTTGAAGTCAGCCGGCTTCACGCCATGCTCGGCCAGATATTTGCCAGCCGGCCCATTGGCCTTGATGCTGCCCGCGGGCGAGATATGATCGGTAGTGACTGAGTCACCCAACACAGCCAGAACTCGCGCGCCTAAAATGTCAGTCACTGGCGCGGGGATTGCAGTGATCCCATCAAAGTACGGAGCCGTGCGGATATAAGTTGAATCCGGCTCCCATTGATAGACCTCGCCGGTGGGAAACTTGAGCCCCTGCCAATTTGCATCGCCCAGACTGACCGTCGCGTACTCTTTGCGGAAGCTCTCGCTGGACAAGCCTTTTTCAATCGCCGCATTTACTTCTGCCTGCGTGGGCCAGATATCTTTCAAGTAGACGGGATTGCCTTCAGTATCGCTGCCCAATGCAGTTGTCTCGAAGTTATGCCCGATCTTGCCCGCTAGCGCGTAAGCCACCACCAGCGGCGGACTCATTAAATAATTAGCCCGCACATCCACATTGACGCGCCCCTCGAAGTTGCGATTTCCGCTGAGTACACTGACGGCAACCAATCCATGCTCGTCGATACTTTTGGAGACATCGGCAGGGAGCGGTCCGGAGTTGCCAATGCAAGTGGTGCAGCCATAACCCACGACGTTGAAGCGCAGCTTTTCAAGGTATGGAAGCAAGCCCGCCTTGGTGTAATAGTCGGTAACTACGCGCGAGCCCGGCGCCAGCGAAGTCTTGACCCACGGCGGAACAGTGAGCCCCTTTTCGACGGCCTTTTTAGCGAGAATTCCAGCCGCCATCATCACCGAAGGATTCGAGGTGTTGGTGCAACTGGTAATGGCCGCAATCACCACCGAGCCATGATCGAGATACTGATCCGGATCGACGCCGAAGCGCGCTTTGACGGTAGTGGCAACATGCACCGGAGCCTTCTCCGCAACCGCCAAATCCGTCACTACGCCCCGCTGCCACTCGGCGGCAGCGCGCGTCCCCAGAGGCTTGGCCGTTGGGGCAAGCAAGTTAGGCAATTGCTGCGCAAAGTTCGCCGCCGCATCCCGCAGCAGCACGCGGTCCTGCGGACGCTTCGGCCCAGCAACGCTTGGCTCGACGGTAGCCAGATCCAGCGACAGAGTTTGCGTGTACTCGGCTTCAGGCGAATTTGCGGTATGAAAGAGTCCCTGCTCCTTGTAGTAACTCTCTACCAGCGCAATCTGCTCTTCACCGCGCCCGGTCAACCGCAGATAGCGCAGCGTCTCCTCGTCCACCGGGAAGATGCCGCAAGTGGCTCCGTACTCGGGAGCCATGTTACTGATTGTGGCGCGATCGGCCAGCGCAAGCTCCGCCACGCCGGGCCCGTAAAACTCCACAAACTTACCCACCACGCCTAACTTGCGCAGCAATTGAGTTACTGTCAGCACCAAGTCGGTCGCGGTCGCGCCCTCGCGCAATTTGCCGGTAAGTTTGAAGCCCACCACTTGCGGAACCAGCATGGAGACAGCCTGTCCCAGCATCGCCGCCTCGGCCTCGATGCCGCCCACGCCCCAGCCCAGCACGCCCAGGCCATTAATCATCGTGGTGTGCGAGTCGGTGCCAACCAACGTATCGGGATAAGCGACTAACTCACCGTCTAACTCGGCTGTAAATACCACGCGCGCCAGATACTCCAGATTCACCTGGTGGCAGATACCCATACCCGGCGGCACGGCGGAGAAATTCCGGAAGGCTGTCTGGCCCCACTTGAGAAACGCATAACGCTCACGATTGCGTTGAAACTCCAAGATCGTATTCGCATCCAGAGCGCCCGGTGCGCCAAACTCATCGACCTGCACTGAGTGGTCGATCACCAATTCGGCCGGCACGAGAGGATTGACCCGCTCCGGATCGCCGCCCAGAGTGCGGATGGCATCGCGCATTGCGCCCAGATCCACCACCGCCGGCACGCCGGTAAAATCCTGCATCAGCACGCGCGCCGGCATGTAGGCAATCTCGCGGCTGGGCTCGGCCTTGGCCTGCCAGTTGGCCAGAAACTCGATGTCGCCGGCCGTCACGTTCGCGCCATCCTCGCGGCGCAGCAGGTTTTCCAGCAGTATCTTCAGGCTGAAGGGCAGACGGCTCAGGTTGAAGCCGCGCGCCTCAAGCGCCGGCAGGCGATAGATGGTATAGGTGCTGCCACCGGAGGCCAGTGTAGCCTTGCTCTGAAAGCTGTTCATCGTATGGGAAGCCTTTCTCCGCATGAGCGCGGATGCATACTTGAATTTTAACTGCGAACGGCGGCAATGGACCAGACTGCGTCCGGGATTGCAGGGTCTATTCTGGATGAAGGAGAGCAGACTGTGGCGGATCACTTATTTTTTACCAGCAGCCGGAATGCTCTAGAATTTGTTGAAAGCATGGCCGGCGCGGTATACACCGGCTTGCAGAACTACAGTTGTATTTAGCCCAATTGAGGGAGAACGAGCAAAGGCCTGGGCCGGAAGGTCAGTAAATTTGACCTCTTTCAGCGGATTAAAACCCACTGCTCCCTCCGTGATTCTCGATCTGCAACTGTAATACCAGGAATCTTGCGCATGACTGAGATCAAGAGCCCCCGCACGTTGCGCCGCGACATTGTCTTTGCCTTCGCCCTTGCCCTGGCCTGCTATCTGGCTTGGCTGATTCGCGATGTGCTGGTGCTGCTCTATGTAAGCGCGCTGTTTGCGGTTGTGCTTACCCCCACTGTGCGCTTTACCTCTCAGCTTCGCATTCGCCGCTGGCAACCGTTCAAGGGCTCGGCGGTTTTTATTCTTCTGCTGGCTGCCGCGGGAGCGCTCACCGCCTTTGGATTTCTCGCTCTGCCCCCGGTCCTCAGCGACCTGCAAGGCTTCTCCCGTGAGATGCCGGCGCGCATGCCGGGACTCCTGGAGAAACTCAAGAACATCCCCTTGGCTCAACAACTGGATACAGCGGATGTTACTTCCCGGCTTCAGGATTTTGTGAGCCGCGCCGCCACCTATCTGCTGTTTTCAATCAGCGATTGGGCGGGCAAGTTATTCGATCTCGTCATGGGTTTTATCCTGACCATTTATTTTATTCTTGAAGGCGATCACGCCTATCGCTGGTTCCTTTCCTTCTTCCCGCTCGATCGGCGCGAACGTCTCGACAAGGCGCTCCAACGGGCGGAGATCCGCATGGGCAAATGGCTGATCGGGCAAGGCAGCCTGATGCTCATCATGGGAGTGACCAGCACCATCGTCTATCTTTCTCTGGATATTCGCTATGCGTATGCGCTGGGCGTGCTCACGGGAGTGCTTAACATCATTCCCGTGCTGGGCGCCGCGCTGTGCATTGGGCTGGCCTTGATTGTGGCGGCCATTGACTCATGGGGCCGGGTGCTTGGCGTGGCTGTTTTTTATCTGATTTATATTCAGCTTGAAAATTCATTTCTCACGCCCCGCATTATGAAGAACAGTGTCGGCCTGCCCGGTCTGGCCATTCTTGTTGCATTGGTAATAGGCTCATCGCTTGAAGGCGTACTGGGAGCCATGGTATCGGTTCCCACCGCCGTATTGGTCACTGTGCTTCTTGATGAATATCTCGTTCGCAAAGATGCGGCCTGAATTCCGTGAATTGACGCGGAATTATCTTCCGGCTAGTACGGCAGCCTTCACCGCCGCTTTCATCACGCCGCAATCTGCAAGCAAGTGAACCAGATTGCCAGTCAGGGGTTGGCTTGTTGTAGCGTCCATATCCGCCGCGCCCAGCCGCGCCATCTTCATCTCGCCTGTGCCCTGCGCATCCAGTACCAGCGCGGTCAGTTTGCGAGCCATATCCAGCGGAAAGCTCTCGGCGACAAAGGCCAGCTTGCCGCGCGTGGTAATCACGACCGGCCCCTCGCTGGTGGAGTAGATTTGCTCCTGCGTAATTCCATCCACCGATGCGGAAGAGGCGCTTTGGGTGCTCTGATTAAGTTGCACGCCGGAGTATTTTCGCCCCAGTTCCTCCGCGTAGAGCCGCGCAAAATCCCGCGCCGAGGTTGCGCTCTTCCACGCCGAAAGATAGAAGAGCGCTATGGAATCGGTCTTGGCTTGCTCGGCCGCGGTCTTCGCGCTGAGCCGCTGGCCGGCCCAGTAAAGCCCGCCATCCCACGCCGAAGTCAGGTCGCTTGCCGCCTGGTCGCCGCCCAGAATACCGGCCAGAATATGCACGTCGAGTTGGCCAATCTGCCCGATGTCGTACGGCTTGTAGAGCACGTCCACCAGCGGATGAATGTTGGGCAGCAGCGGCACGGCCGGCGTGTGGCGCTTTTCATACTCGCGCGGATTCATAATCTCCCAGCTTGAGGTCGGCGGACGGTCCAGCGTGCCGGTAAAGGCCGCCGCCTGCCCCTGATCCATCCACACGTCCTGCTCAAAACTCAGCCCCTCGCGGTACGGAAAAAGCAGCGACTCACTCAGCAACAGCGGCGCGCGCGCCATCATCGGCGAATCCTCTGAGCCCGTCATCATCTCCTTGACCGAGTCCATGATCTCGGGATCTTTTACCAGGCTCATGCCCTTCGGCTTCAGAGCGTAATCGATCATCACGGCCGTCGCCTGGCCCTCCACCACGGCCTCGCGCGCCGTGTCCATCTCGTCCCTGGCCAAATGATCGGTATCGCCAGAGGAGTTCGCGGAAACCTCCTCCGGCGTCTGGTCGCCCCATTTTTCCAGGTCCGTATGCTGGTCTTGCAGCGCATGAGTCAGCTCGTGGGCCAGCACCGGCTTCTGCTCGTCGATGCTTACCCAATCCAGCATGTAAACGGTCTTGGTCTTGGAATCGTAATAGGCCTCGATCTGCTCTTTGAGCAGCTCCAGCAAAAAAGTCTTGAGCGCAAAGTCGCGGTCAAGCAGGCCAAACTTCTTCAGCACAATCTCATCGCGCTGCAAGCGCCGCGCGCTCTGGTCCTCGTCGAATCTCTGCTTGAGAAAGCCTTCCACCTCGGTGCGCGAGGTGATCTGCCGCTTGACTTGGCTCTTGATCGGAAGGCCGCTCTCATCGCTGGAGAACTTGATCAGTTCATCGACCAGCGAGAAAATCTGTTTGGCCTGCTCGGCGGTGATCTTGCCGGCCGCCTGCGGTGGGGCCAACTGCGCCTTTGGCGCGGCAACCGCGGGAGGGGCGGTCGCAGACTGCTGCGCGGCCGCCATGCATGTAAGAGACAAAGCCGCCGCCAGCAACCAACCCCGCCAAAAGCTTTCGCGATTCCTGCCCATTGGTTCTCCCTATCCTTTCTCAAGGCTATAATCAGAGTGCGGTCTGGCGCGATCTTTCCTTTGAAAATCCGCGCTCAAACCGGCAGAAAACTCCCCTTATGACGGAAACGGTTCATCCACAGGCCCCGCCGGCCATCGATCTGGCTCCCACGCCGCTTGCCGCGCTGCTCACCCAAGCTGCCGCGCCGCCCGCGCTCGCTGCCCATTGCGGCGTACTGACTCCTGATTTGTTGGACGCGCCGGGGCGGGAAACAGAGACGCTGGCCTTTGGCGCCGCCGCGCATGATCTGGGCTGGCTGCGCCTTGTGGCCGTACGCGGTGAAGACCGCTTCCGCTGGCTCAGCGGCATGGTCACCAATACCGTCTACGACCTGCCCGCCAACACCGGCTTATGGAATCTGGTGCTCAACGCGCAGGGCCGCATCCAGGGCGATCTGCATGTCTGGCGTGATGGCGACAACCTTACCCTCACTATCGCCGCCGATCAGTACGACCGTCTGCTGACTCACTTCACTCGCCACATTATCATGGACGACGTGGAGCTTGTGCCGCTGAGTCTGGACGCGGATGGAAACCTAACCGGCGAGACGGCTTTGGGGCTAACAGGTCCGATGGCTGTTGGTGTTCTGGAGCGGCTTGGCCTGCCCGTTTTATCGCACGATCTAACCTTCGCGACAGCCAAATGGAATGACCAGCCGATTCGCGTCATTCGCGCCTATGGCGTGCTTGCGCCGCATTTTGAATTATGGGTTCAAGCCGGGCAGCTTCCCGCGCTTCGGCAGGCATTGATTGAGGCAGGCGCTACCCCGGTAGGCGTGGCTTCGCTTGAGGCCTTTCGCATTGCTGAGGGGATTGCCGCCTACGGCATTGACATTGCCGAGCGCGATCTGCCGCAAGAGACCTCGCAGATGCGGGCGTTGAGCTTTGGCAAAGGCTGCTACCTGGGCCAGGAGATCGTCGAGCGCATTCGCTCCCGTGGCAGCGTTCATCGCCATCTGCGGCCGCTGGAGCTTTTTGGACCGCTTCCCGCAGCCGGCGCTGAATTAACCTTGGATAGCGGCGCATCGGCGGGACAAATCACCAGCGCGGCTGAGTGGCCGCTGCCCGCGGGCAACCGCACCTTCGCTTTTGGCATGATTCGCGCCGAGGCGGAGATTCGCAGTCAACCTCTCAACTACACCGCTGGAGAGGCCGCCGGCACGGCCCGCATTCTCGCTTCGCCGCCAAGCTTTCAAGCAAGTCAGCACTACGAATAGGAAACCAGAAAAACATGAGCGATACCCCGAAGTTCACCGTGATTGACCGCCGCAAGATCAAGGCGGAAGAAGAGCAGGAAAACCAGCAAACCTCCGCGCAGCAGCCTGAGCCCCACTCCGAGCCTGCCGCGCATGAGCCCGCGTCTGGAGGCGGTCCGCGCCTCGTCGTCAGCGAGCCCAAGCCAGAAACTCCGGCTGACGATCTGGCCGAACCGGAAGGCGAAGAGCCCGCCGCGCCCACGGCACAGGAGAGCCGGGAACAGAAGGCCGCCTACGACGCCTCCGCCCAGCGCCTTGAAGACATTGTGCGCGCGCAGAATCCCGCCGCCGGCCCGCAGCCGCCCGTCACCTTCGAGCATCTGGTGCAGCAGTTCTACGTCTCGGCAATGATTCAGATGGGCGCGGGAACGCCCGACGGCCAGCGCCCCCGCATGGACATTCTAGGCGCGCGCACCACGATCGACCTGCTCGCCATTCTGGCTGAAAAGACTCGGGGCAACCTCTCCGAGGCCGAGCAAAGCACGCTGGAAGCAGTCCTCTTCGAGCTGCGCATGACCTTCCTCGAGCTGACCAAGATGATCAGCCTGCAAGCCATGCAGCCGCCCCAGCCTCCGCCGCCGCAGGCCAAGCACTAGAAACTGAAAGTTGACAGTTGACAGCTAACTGCTAACAGCTAACAGCTAACAGCTATAAGCTGGGCCTCATCAGGAGTTCATGAACGGTCTGCTCACATTTCTCGGCACCGGAACTTCGATGGGCGTTCCCACCCTGGGCTGCGATTGCGCGGTCTGCACCTCGGCCGACCCGCGCGACCGCCGCCTGCGCCCCTCCGTGCTGCTGCGCTGGCAAGACCCGCTGCAGCCTCGTGAGCGCGTCGCCGTCATTGACACCGGCCCCGACTTCCGCGAGCAGGCCTTGCGCAACGGCCTCACCCGCGTGGACGCCGTTTTTTACACTCACTCCCACGCCGACCACATCCTTGGCCTGGACGACCTGCGCCCGCTCAGCTTCACCGTCTACCGCGAGGGCGCGCCCATTCCGCTTTACGCCTCGGCTGAAACCGCCGCCGTGCTGGAGCGCATCTTCGATTACACCTTCTCGCCCAGCGCCACCTATCCCAACCGCGCCCGTGTCCAGCTCCAGCCGCTTGCCCCGCGCAACCCAGTTCACGGCGTCGATTTTCTGCGCATCCCGCTCCAGCATGGCGAGATGGAGATTGCCGGCTTTCGCTTCGGCGGCACGGCTTATCTCACCGACGTCAGTGCCATTCCTGAAGAAAGCTTTGCGCTTCTTGAAGGCCTCGATCACCTGATCGTCTCCGCGCTGCGCCACAAGCCTCATCCCAGCCATGCCACCGTCGAACAGGCCGTCGGCTGGGCTCGCCGCATCGGGGCGCGCCAAACCTGGCTTACACATATTGCGCACGAACTGGGCCACGAACAGACCAACCGCACCCTGCATCACAACATCCGCCTGGCCTACGACGGCCTCAGCATTCCTGTAGACATTGGCCTAGTTAATTTGGAGCGTGCGAATCAATGAACGATCACTGCGCGCAGCCCATTCACCGCGATCTCTCCGTCTTCCGCTCGATTGCGGAGATTCCCACCGCCTTCGGCCCCACAGTCGCCGCCATTGGCAACTTCGACGGCGTGCATCGAGGCCATCAGCAGATACTTTCCGCGGTCGTCGCCGAAGCCCGCGCGCAAAACGCGCAGTCCGTAGCCATCACCTTTGATCCGCACCCCGAGCAGTTTCTGCGCCCCGCCCAGGCGCCGCGCCTGCTCACGCCGCTCGACGAGCGCCTGCGCCTGCTCGCTCTCACCGGCATCGATGCGGTGCTGGTGCTGCCCTTCGACGCCGCGCTCGCCGCTCTGCCCGCGCAACAATTTGTACGCCAGATTCTTATCGATGCGCTCGGCCTGCGCAGCATTCATGAAGGCGGCAACTTCCGCTTTGGCCGCAATGCCGAGGCTGGCGTCCATGAGCTCAATTCCCTCGCAGCAGACTTCGGTTTTGCCGTCCACATTCACGCCCCGGTCCGCATACATAATCTGGAAGTCTCCAGCTCCGCCATTCGCGAGCGCATCGCCGCCGGCGACATGACCCGCGCCCGCTGGATGCTCGGCCGCCCCTTTGCCGTCCGCTCCACGCAGGCCCGCGGTCGCGGCATCGGCACACGCCTCTTAGTCCCCACCGTCAACCTTGCGGCTTACTCCGGCCTGCTTCCTGAATTCGGAGTTTATGTAACCCGGATCACCGTAGCCGAACGCTGCTTTCAAGCCGTCACCAACGTTGGCAACCGCCCCACCTTCGGTGAAGCGTCGTTTGCCGTAGAGTCACACATTTTAGATTTCGAGCCGATAGAAATTACCGAAGAGACTCCCATCGATCTGGAGTTTCTATACCGCCTGCGCGGCGAAATCGAGTGGCCTTCGTCTGAAGCGCTTAAGGCGCAAATCCTAAAAGATGTGGCTAAGGCCAAGCGCTACTTCCGGCTTATGCGGTAAATCTCGATGTCGCGGATACACGATCTGAAGGTGGTTAGTTGCCGGTGTAATCGGTAAACAGGTCATCCATGTCACCGTCGACCCCATATCCAAAATCGTGGCTGATGGCGCGTATGCGGTCCAGCCGGGCAATTAGCGCATCGCGGTCTTCTGCGGGTAGTTGATGCGTTGTCCCCTCCTACATAACCACTGCTTTATCAACGCCGGCTTTAGCCGCCGAGGGAATTATCAGCCATTTCTGTCGTTAAACTGGCCCTTTTCCGCAGCCTCTTTAGCCCCTGCAAAATTTCGGCCCGGCGAACTACCATGATTCGGCTTCTTTTCGATCATCGATTTTCGACTGCTCCGCACCTCGCCCAAATGGTGAAATCATCAATCGCTGCAAGGAGTTTCATTTTGAAGAAGATAACCAATTCAAGGCTGGAACGACTGCCGTTTTTAGGATAACTCGCTGCATCCCTTTCAAAATCGTCCCATCCTTATGCAGCCTTTTGCAGATCATTTCTCTCTCCGCGCGCACAATAAAAGCAGTCGCAAAACAGGCCCAAATGATCGCCGTCCACTCTCCAACTCGCGCAACCCTGACCTCTGATCCCTGTCCCCAGATTCGCCGGTTCTTCGCCAAAAATACACCGCTACCCCACCCCCCCTATGCACTTTCTCCCCTTGCGGTTTCGGTAAACTACTCATTATAAATGCGTTAATATCGCTCACTAGTTACCAATTGGTAACAAAAAAACATCGATTCTTCCCACTTTAGCTCCCAAAATGACATCTTTTCGCACAAAACGCCCCACTTTTCGCCGATTCTCGCATATGCCTTTTTGCCCCTCCCACCCAAAGCCAAACCTCATTCCAGAGCCTCCAAACCGCTCATGGCGTAAAATATCGCTCATGCCCGCTTATCGCTCACGAACCTCGACTCATGGACGCAATATGGCCGGCGCGCGCAGCCTCTGGCGCGCCACCGGAATGCAGGACGGCGACTTTGGCAAGCCCATCATCGCCGTCGCCAACTCCTTTACCCAGTTCGTCCCAGGCCACGTTCACCTCAAGGATCTGGGCCAGCTCGTCGCCCGTGAGATCGAGCGCGCAGGCGGCGTCGCCAAGGAGTTCGACACCATCGCCATCGACGACGGCATCGCCATGGGCCACGACGGAATGCTCTACAGCCTGCCCTCGCGCGACCTCATCGCCGACTCGGTCGAGTACATGGTCAACGCCCACTGCGCCGACGCCATGGTCTGCATCTCCAACTGCGACAAGATCACGCCCGGAATGCTGATGGCCGCGCTGCGCCTCAATATTCCGGTAGTCTTTGTCTCCGGCGGGCCCATGGAAGCAGGCAAGGTGCAGATAGGCAACGTCGTCAAATCCGTTGATTTAATCGACGCCATGATCTTGGCCGCCGACCCCAAAGTCAGCGACGCCGAGGTCGATGAGTACGAGCACTCGGCCTGCCCTACTTGCGGCTCCTGCTCCGGCATGTTTACCGCCAACTCGATGAACTGCCTGGTCGAGGCGCTCGGCCTTGGCCTGCCCGGAAATGGCAGCATCGTGGCCACGCACGCCGACCGCAAAGAGATTTTTCTGCAAGCCGGCAGAACCATTGTCGATCTGGCCAAGCGCTACTACGAGCAGGACGACGCGACGGTGCTTCCGCGCGGCATTGCAACCTTTGAAGCTTTCGAGAACGCCATGACGCTTGACATCGCCATGGGCGGCTCCACGAATACCGTTCTGCATCTGCTCGCCGCCGCGCAAGAGGGCGAGGTGCCTTTCACCATGGCTGACATCGATCGCCTTTCGCGCCGCGTTCCCAATCTCTGCAAGGTGGCGCCCTCGGCGCCCGCCGTGCATCTGGAAGACGTGCATCGCGCCGGCGGAATCTTCGCCATCCTCGCTGAACTCGACCGCGCCGGGCTGCTCAATCGCTCCACGCATACTGTGCATTCGGCCACGCTCGGCGAGGCTATCGAGAGGCTGGATGTAAAACGCAAAGTCGCGCCAGAGATTGAAGAGTTTTATCGCGCCGCGCCCGGCGGAGTCCGCACCACGGAAGCCTTTAGCCAGAGCAAGCGCTACTCTGAACTCGATCTTGATCGCCAGCATGGCGTCATTCGCGACCGTGCCCACGCCTTCAGCAAAGACGGCGGCCTCGCCGTTCTCTTCGGCAATATCGCCGTCGATGGCTGCATTGTAAAAACGGCCGGCGTCGATCCCGCGCACCTGTCCTTCACCGGCCCGGCGCGCATCTTTGAGAGCCAGGACTCGGCCGTCGAAGCCATCCTCGGCGACAAAGTCGTGCCCGGCGATGTGGTCTTGATTCGTTACGAAGGTCCCAAGGGCGGGCCGGGAATGCAGGAGATGCTATACCCCACCAGCTACCTGAAATCCAAAGGCCTGGGCAAGAGCTGCGCGCTCATTACGGACGGCCGCTTCTCCGGCGGAAGCTCCGGACTTTGTATCGGCCACATCTCTCCCGAAGCCGCGGAAGGCGGCGCGCTGGCGCTCGTCGAAGAAGGCGACACCATCCAGATCGATATTCCCAAGCGCTTAATGCGCGTCGCTCTCTCCGATGAAGAACTAGCCGCCCGCCGCAAAGCCGCTGAAGCCAAGGGCGCAGCCGCATGGAAGCCCGCCGCGCGCAGCCGCAAGGTCTCTCAAGCGCTGCAAGCCTATGCCGCCATGGCCACCAGCGCCTCGCGTGGCGCCGTGCGCGACGTGAGCCAGATTCAGAAATAGCCTGCTCTGGACCGAAAAGTGTGTCGTGGAATTTCATCCAGTTGACAGTCGTCGGTTGTCAGAAAAACGCTGGTTGGGGCTAGTGGTCTTCCAGATTCGAAAATCCGGAGATGGTGTACACGCCCGCTCATCGCACAGACCGCAATGAACGAGGCTCAGCTTTTCAAGATTCAGGGGCTTTCTTCGGAGCTGATGAACGGGCCACCTGCCTTGGCGCTCCTGCGCGACGGTCCCATCACCTGCGACGGCGGTCACATCGCAGTCTGCTCCACCAAACCTAGAATCAAGGCGATGTGTCCAATCGTTCCTGTTCCTGTTTGTATTGGAACGGGACAAACGCTTGTACATTGCTCAACCGAACAGACCAAACAGACTCACCCAAGGGAGCGAAACTCCAGATGCATACACACGAAATCGAACAGATGTGCGTCGTCGCCAAAGGGCCCAATCACGGCCCGGCGCCGATTCCGCAAGAAGGCCGATGGACCAAGGCCAAGGAAGTTACCGACATCTCAGGCCTGACCCATGGCGTGGGCTGGTGCGCTCCGCAACAAGGCGCTTGCAAGCTTACGCTCAACGTCAAGAAGGGCATCATCGAAGAGGCTCTCGTTGAGACCATCGGCTGCACCGGCATGACGCATTCTGCCGCCATGGCCGCTGAGATTCTTCCCGGCAAGACCATCCTTGAAGCGCTCAATACCGACCTGGTCTGCGACGCCATCAACGTGGCCATGCGCGAGCTGTTTTTGCAGATTGTCTATGGCCGCACCCAGACTGCGTTTTCTGAAGATGGGTTGCCCATCGGCGCCGGCCTTGAGGATCTGGGCAAGGGCCTGTGCAGCGTCACTGGAACCATGTACGGCACCAGCGAAAAGGGCGCGCGCTATCTGCAACTGGCCGAGGGCTACGTGACGGAGCTGGCCCTGGACGCCGACAGCGAGATCATCGGATACAAGTTTGTCCGCCTCGGACCCATGATGGACGCGATTGCCAAGGGTGTGGATGCGCAGACCGCGCTCACCAAGGCAACCGGCACCTACGGCCGCTTTGCCGACGCCGTCAAAACCATCAACCCACGCAAGGAATAAGGAGAAGATCATGGCTTTGTTTGAAGGATACGAAAGAAGGATTGCGCAGATCGACTCCTATCTTGGCGCTTCCGGCATCGGTTCGCTTGAGGAAGCCGAGAAGATCTGCCTCGACAAGAAGGTCGATGTCCGCAAGATCGTGAAGTCCATCCAGAACATTGCGTTTGAAAATGCCGGATGGGCCTATCTGATTGGCGCGGCTGTCGCCATCAAAAAGAATCAAACTGTTGCGGCTGAGATTGCCGAGACGCTGGGCACTGGGCTTCAGGCCTTTTGCATTCCCGGCTCGGTTGCCGACGATCGCAAGGTTGGCATCGGCCACGGCAATCTAGCCGCCATGCTGCTGCGTGAAGAGACTGGCTGCTTTGCTTTTTGCGCGGGGCATGAGTCCTTCGCCGCCGCCGAGGGCGCAATCGGCCTGGCCCGCAGCGCCAACAATGCGCGCAAGACCAAGCTGCGCGTCATTCTGAACGGCCTGGGCAAGGACGCGGCTCTCATCATCTCGCGCGTCAACGGATTTACTTATGTGCAGACCGACTTCGATTACGCGACGGGCAAGCTGAGCGTCGTGCGCGAGAAGGCCTATTCCACCGGCGAGCGCGCCGCTGTACGCTGCTATGGCGCGGACGATGTGCGCGAAGGCGTGGCGATCATGCACTTGGAAGGCGTCGATGTGGCCATCACCGGCAACTCGACCAACCCCACGCGCTTCCAGCATCCGGTGATGGCGATCTACAAAAAAGAGCGTCTGCTGGACGGCAAGAAGTTCTTTTCAGTCGCCTCCGGCGGAGGCACCGGCAGAACGCTGCATCCCGACAACATGGGCGCGGGCCCTGCCTCTTACGGCATGACCGACACCATGGGCCGCATGCACTCCGACGCGCAGTTTGCCGGCTCGTCTTCCGTGCCCGCGCATGTCGAGATGATGGGCTTGATCGGCATGGGCAACAACCCGATGGTCGGTGCATCGGTGGCTGTCGCGGTGGCTGTTGAAGAAGCGATGAAGCAGTAACTTTGTTGAGTCGGCCCATTCATTGCGTGATGGTATCCCATCCTTTCCGCAAAAAACGCGGAGAGGATGGGGTGCCCAATTCATTGTTTCCAAGGATCGAAATAGATAGCTTCACGCTGGCAAGCAGGACGCTAGAGAGTGTCCGCCTCGCCGGCTTCATCTTCGTCACCCGCAACCGAGATGCGCAGTGAGCGCAGGAAGCTGAGATCGTTCTGGGTGAAGGGCGCCTCAGTGCCGATCAGGCTGGTCGAGACTTCCGCCTCCTCATTTCCTTTGGCCACGTCGTTGAGGCCTATGGTAGCCTCCAGCATCAGCAACACGTCGAATCCGTGCTTGCGGATATCCTGAACCACGCCGGCTATCTGTTCACTCTCGATGACCGATTCGTGGATGGCCTCGCCCAATTGCTGAATGAGTTCGCGCAGACGGGTTGTCACGTGTACCTCCAAGGGCTGCGGCCGGCGCGTGCGGCGTTGCGCGGGGAGCGGCGTAGGATTTCCTCTACCTTACTGCGGTTGCCGGTTGGGAGCAACTAAGAAATTAAATACCCCAGAAAACCGTCTCGGCAAGCGGCGCTGTTACCATCATAACGAAATGAAGCCGCAAAAAGTGGGACGAGTGCTGGGAATCGGATTGCGAGTCGCCGGACGCCTGGCCGGTGAGCGCCTGGCTGGCGACGCCCAAAAGACCGGAACAACCGCTCAAGCTCCTGAATCCGTCCAGGCAGTCGGAAAGCCCGTGAGCCGCGCCGTGACGAAGAAGACCGGGAGCCTGGCGCGCGGCATCGGCGGTTTTCTGCGGCCATTTCAACGTATCGGCGGCATTCTGTGGCTTGAGGTGACCGGCGCTTGCTTTCTTCTGCCGGTGCTGTTCTTCGCTCCCACGCTTTGGCGGGCGAGGGCCAGTTGGGCGTTCGGTCCCGATCATCGGCTCTTTCTGGCTACTGCTGCAATCATGGCGGTCTTCCTCTACTTGAGCGCGACTTCTTTCTGGCGGGCGCGGCGGCGGTGAGGTGGGCGATTCCTCAGGCAATCCTTAAAAATGCTCCCGCTCATCGCAAGCCGCCGCGTCACTGCGCCGAGGGCTTCAAATACTCCTCGAAATGCGCCAGAATTCTGCCGTATAACTGCGTCCGCACATCGGCGCCGCTGATCGAGTGCGTCTTGCGCGGATAGATCTGAAGATCGTAGGATTTCCCCGCCTCGATCAGCTTCTGCACATACTGCACGGTATTTTCCAGATGCACATTGTCGTCGCCGGTGCCATGCGCCAGCAGCAGACGGCCCTTTAGACGAAAAGCCGAGCCAAGCAAAGAAAACTCGCCGTAACGCGAGCCGGATTCACGGGGAAGACCCAAGTAGCGCTCGGTGTAAATCGAGTCGTAATTGAGCCAGTCGGTCACTGGCGCAACCGCAACTCCGGCGCGGAAGCGGTCCGTGTGCGACATCGCATACAGCGTAAAGCTCCCGCCCCAGCTCCAGCCCCACCACCCCAGCCGCTTTGCGTCCAGTTGCGGATGCTGCTTCAGCGCCGCGTCCAGCACGGTCAATTGATCTTGCAACTGCACTCCGCCAAAGTCGCGATAAGCGGCTTGCGCAAAGGCGCGTCCGCGTCCGGCCATGCCGCGATTGTCCGTGTGCAGCACCGCAAAGCCGTGCTGGGCCAGCAACTCGTCAAAGAGCAGATCGTTGCTCCAGCGGTTCAACACATCCTCCGATCCCGGCCCGCCATAAGGGTTCACAATTACCGGCACACTCGCCGCATCGTTTGCGTCCTCCGGCAGCAGCAGCGTCGCATAAAGCAATGTGCCGTCCTTGGCCTTCACTTCCATCTGCTCCGGCGCGCGCAGATGGTAAGGCTCCAGTGTCCATGCCTTCCAGAAGACGATGCACTTCTCCGCCTCCGCGCACAGTTTCAGTGTCGGCGGCTCCATCCGCGACGATTGCTTGTCGATAAACGTACCGCCCGCGGGCGCAAAGTTGTAATCGTGGTGCCCCGCGCCTGCGCTCAACTGCTTCCGTTCACCGCTGAAGCTCACCTGCCAAATCTGCTGCTCCAGAATGCTGCTCTCATTCGATGTGTAATCGACAAGCTTGCCCGCCGTGTCTACGCGCAGCACGTCGGCAACCTCGAAGTCGCCCTGCGTCAGTTGCCGCTCCAGTCTGGCCTTGGCGTGCGACGGATCGGCCGCGTCATAGCTGTAGAGATACACATGATTGTGCCCGTCGCTCCAATTCGTCAGCACAACGTAGCCGTCGCCCACAAACAAATCGTAATTGTCGTCGAAGAATTTCTCGTCAGTCAGTTGCAGCACCGCGTGCGCCTGGCCCGTGGCGGCGTCGGCAAAATACAGATCGCGATGCTTCTGGTCGCGCGTCAGCGTCTCGATCCACAGCGTCTTGGCATCCACCCAGCCAAAGCGCGGAATGTAATCCTGACCGGCGCGAATCGGGGTTTGCATCCAAACTGTCTTGCCGCCGTCAACATTGACAACGCCCACGCGCACCGAGGGGTTGGCGTCGCCCGGCTGCGGATAGCGCTGCATCTCCACCTTGGCGTGGGTGGGCAGCCAATCGGTAATGGGATACTCGGGCACCGCGCTCTCATCCATCTGCAAGTAGGCCAACTGCTTTGAGTCTGGCGACCAGGCGGTATTGCCGCGCGCGTCCAGTTCCTCCAAATAAATCCAGTCCACCTCGCCGTTGAGAATCGCCGGCGACTCAGCCGCGGCCACCACTGTCACCGGCAAGCCCGGCTCCTTCAGCCGAGCGACCGCAAGGCTATGATTGCGGATAAAGCTCAGCGATGCGCCGTCGGGTGAGAACTCCGGGTCGTCGCCCGAGGCCATTCCGGCATCGCCAATCTGCTCGCCCTTGCCGCTCTTCAGGTCATAGAGCGAGAGCCGCCCAACCCGGTCAAAGAGCAGATGCTGCGAGTCCGGCGCCCACTGGTAACTGGGCATCTTGTAGCGCTCGCGATGATCGCGGTCCTGCTCGGTATCTGGCCCGGCGGTCAATTTCTCCAGCTTGGAATCGCCCACCAGCACACGCGCCCTGCCGGTCGCCTGATCCAGTTCCATCAACATTCCATCTGTCATGTAGGTCAGGTGCTTTCCATCCGGCGACCAGCTCAGATCCTCGGGCAGCGTGCCAATCAGCGGACCATGCGCGTAGATTGCCTCTACGCTCAAGGGCTTGGCGGGCGTCTGGCTGGCCAGGGGAAGCACCAGGAGCAGAAGTGCGGCCAGGGAAACGGCTATGCGGCAGGGCTGCGGGCGACGGGGCAAAACTCGGCGAAGACTGGCTTGGCGAATCAAGAATATCCCTCCGGAAGCCGGCCGGCAACCTTCCATGCAAACCGCACCCACAGGCCGCCGAGCTTCCAGCCAGAAGTGTAAATCAGCGCGCCAATCGTGTCCTGTCTCTAATGCATTTTCGGTAATTGTGTAGACCGTTATTCCACCAGAGCATTTTCGCGGTTGTTGTAGGGTTGAGTTCGTAGTTTCCCACTCATTTCACAAACTACATGAAATGAATGGGGCACAGAGGTTCATAGCAATAGCTAAAATGCTCTGATATGGCGAACAACCTGCGGTGGTGCAGGCACTTGCTGCTCGCTCGCAGCAGAGTTGTGGGTTCACAGATCCCAAAATCGGAACCTGGGGCACACAGGATTAGTGGTCAGGAATGGGCCGCACACCCAGCACCGCGACTCATCCCGTGATCAACGCCACGCCCACGCTGAAGAGAATGAAAATTGCCCACCAGCCGAAGACCGCAATGTAGCCGGAGCTGCGCTTGACGCCCGCCACCGTCGCAATGCCAATCCCGAGCAGAACCAGCGTCCAGATGGTAATCGCGTCCATCCAGCTAGTCAGCGCATAGAGAGCCTTGTTGGCCTCGGCGGGATTGGGAAACAGGAAGGCCGCCAGATTTGTGGGCGCGAAGTTTTTGATGTTGAATGTATCGGGCTCGCCCGCCACAAAGATCACCACCGCCCCCAACAGTGTTTTGACAATACTCGGTAGGCTGGCATACATCCACACGGTGAAGACGCTGCCAAAAGTAGCCTTGCCGCCGAAGACAAAGTTGATGGTTGCCATCAGGCCGACCGAGAGCAGCGCAACGCCAGCCAGCACTACGACTGGGTTGGCGATGAAAAAACCCTCCGTAATGCCCACGGAGATCTTCTCTTGCATCTCGCGCTGATCGGGCGGCAGGTTGGCTATTTTCTCTTCCGTCTTGGGGTCGAGGCGAATCTGGTTGTCCACGGTGGTCTGCATGCCAATCTTCAGGGAGACGGCCGCAAAAAGAATGTATCCAACAATCGCGATAATGACAAACGGCATCCACCAGCTTTTGTTGCCGCGCTTGATGTCGTCAAAGGTCTTCGACGGCGCGGAGAAGATGTTGGCCACGCGCTGCCACTGAGAGAGGCCAGAGACTGCCTCGCCCGCCGATTGAACTCCCAGATTGTCCATGATTCCGCCTCGTCCAATTTTGTCCAGCTTCGTCCAGCTTTGTCCGGCCATATTATTGATCCGGCTCAATGTTGAGTGCCCCCATCCATCCCGCGTTCTTTGCCGAATGGGTGGGATACCTCCACTCTATTTTCGGGCCGGATCACTAAGCCCTGTCCAGATCAAAAGGCCGTCGCGCCGATTGTAATCTTCAAGGGTATATCCGGCACAATCATTTTTTGACATGCCTATGAATGTGGAATGCTGGTGGGTTACAGAGGCTGCGGAAAAACTCAATCGAAGCCTCTGTTTTTGAAAGGGCCGACTTCATTCGTGCCGATAAAGCCCATAGAATCAATACGGCTTTACCCCCTGAGGGATGTTATTCGGAAATCTCTCGCCGTTTCAAGCCTTTTCCGCAGTCTGTATGCAGCCGGCAGCGTCAGGCCAGGCTGGCAGGCTCGTCCCAGGCGGAAAAGACAAACTCACCCAAGCTCTTGCGTGTGCGCGGCGCGGTCTCCGCCTCCAGCAGGTGCTCGTTACTGAGAGCCCCCGGCTCACCCTGATAGCCCAGCGCGATGACAGCGCCAATAGCGTAACTGTCTGGGATTGCCAGGGCTTGGCGGACAGCGTCTTGACTAAAGCCGCCCATCTGATGAGAGGTGAGTCCGAGTGCCGAGGCTTGCAGCGTCAGGTACGACGCGGCCGCGCCCAAGTCATACAGCGCAACCCGGTTCGGGGCGTCGTTGTGACTGAAAGTGGTTTTGGCCACGCCTAAGATCAGCACCGGCGCATGACCGGCCCAAGCCTGATTTGCCGGCACAAGCGCTTCAAATATCTTCATGTAGGTCGATGAGTGGCGGAGCCCGACAATGAATCGCCAAGGCTGCTCATTGTACGAAGACGCGGTCCAGCGGGCGGCCTCAAAGACCTTCTTCAGGTCGGCGGATGTGACCTCGCGATCGGCAAAAGAGCGCGCACTCCAGCGCCCCAGCACCACCGGCAAAACCCCCTCGACAGCCGGGGCTTTCTTCAAATCATTGACTTCAATAGCGGATAAAGTCATGGAGAATCTCCTCGAAAAGAACAAGCTGCGTTTCTTGGATGGACGCGGCAAGCGAAAGATTCCAGAAAGGCGAACAAAAGTTGTTGCAACGGATTATTTCTTTCGTCGTGAGTGGGCAGGATGAAAATGCCAGACAGAAAGTGTCGGCACGTTCAAGGCAGAATAGCGTGAAGCTGCTGTCGGATTTCGTCTCGGAATAGAACTTCAACATTCATAATCTTGCTGTCCACAATATCCAGAATGAGCATTCCTTCTTTGGGAGTAAGCTCAAGACACTTGTGATTTGGTCTGTAACTGCCTTCCGGTCTAGTTTGTGTATAGAAGGTAGCGCAAAAATCGTCTCCGCATCGGCAGCGGTCCACGATCTGCAAGGCGCAAACCTGTAATGCCAGGCAAGGTTCGCCTTGTTTTGCCAGCAAGGTCTCAAGCTCTTTGGCAAGTTCTGGGAGTGCCTCGACGATGAGGGTATGTAGGCATGATCCTCTCTTAACTATTCGAGCCGAACCAGCTACTCAGTCGGACAATCCGCAGGAATGCTCCAGCTCAATCGAGCCTCTCCGGCGGCTGAATCGTCCTGCGCTGACCCAGCGGCCCGCGCAGCGACTCAATGATCGCCTTGACCGCCCGTAACATCCCGGAAACCTGCTGCACCGGCTTGCTGACTGACTGCACCACAAACCCTCCAGCCCGGTCCACGGTGTTCAAAAGGCTGGAAAACATCTCATCCACGCGGATGCTCTGCCTGCGCACCCGTTCCAGAATCTCGGTCGCGGACGATTGGAATTCCACCGATTGCAGGCGCAACGTATGGGTAATCTGCACTATGTCGGTGGTGGCGGTTTCCACCTTTGGCGCTACGCGGGTGAAGAATCCCTGCGCGTTGGTCAGAAACTCCTGCGCGTTGGCCAGGCTCGTCTGTGCGTTGGTCAGCAGATCCCGCGTGTCAAAAAGGACAGGCGTAATCGACGACCGAAGATCCTGAATCTCTTCCCGAATGGCGCTGGCCGCTTTCCGCACCGCGACGGAGATCACCAGAAGAAGGATCGTCTGCAGCAGCACGGCCAGCCCCGTCACAACGGCAAAGGCCAGCAGAATCGTTTCGTTGTCCAATTTTGGCAATTGCATTGAAATGACCTCACGCAGCCGCGCTGCCAACTGTGTCTCTGTTGAGTCCCCCACCAGTTTGGCGGCCCGCCGTCGGCATAGGCCGAAACGTCGCCCATGCCGCACCGGTAGCCACCCAAGTTCAAGCACGGGCCTCCGCCAACCTATCAAAGTGCTAGATGCCGAGCCGAACTTCCGTGCGCATAAATGCGGAATTAAATCTCGGTCGGTTCGCCGGGAGCCGGTGGAGTCTTGTAAGCCTGCCGGCCAGCTTCAACGGCCGCGCTTACTCGGGTAGTCTGCTCAGTAACCAGATTCTTGCCTCGCTCCACAAATTCTTCCCACTGCGCCCGTCCGCGATCGACGTACTCGCCAACCTGCTCCTTGCTCTTGTCCACCAGTCCGCTCACCTGTTCGGCGGCCTGGCGGGTGCGGTTGCGCAGATACTCGGTGCTCTCGCGGGCGCCATTGACCAGGTCTTCGCGTGTCTCGCGGCCGCTCTTGGGAGCATAAAGAATGCCCACCAGCGCGCCCACGCCCAATCCTGCCACAAACCAGGCCAGGCTATTGATCTTGTTGTTTTCTTCTGCCATGATGAAAACCCTCCTTCTGCTCAGTTCGAGGAATGCCTGAGCGTACCAAATCTCTCCGCTGGGCCGCAAACTTAACGCCAGCAACGGCTGCGCACCAAATTGCACCCCCGCCACGCAACGATATTCGCCGCAAGATCAGTATAGTGAGTTCATGCGGAAATGGGAATGATAACAATAACTTTACGCAGCCGGATTTCGATTCTCGGCCCCGAGCAGCGTACACCAAAGCCGCGGTTTTGCGTCTATGGATCAAGGGCGTATAATTACATGGGTGTTTGGAGGAGATTCATGAGTCGTAATCTGTATTTTGCCGCGTTTTTGACGGTTGCGTTGGTACCATTGGCCAGTCTTCAGGCCCAGAACACATCGGCTGGAGGGAGCTCAAACTATAATCCCGCAGCTATGACCGGGACAGGCAGTGGCGCCCATTTTGACCAGACCTTCAATGAGCAGGTGGGCGGCATGCATTTTGTCGGCAAAGTGGTTGTTGCCGGCAGCAAGCTGCCATGGGATCCGATTCCCGTCATCATCGTGTGCGACGGCAAGGTGCGCGATAACGTGCTTGCGGATAACAAGAAGGGCGAGTTTTTCATCCAGCCCTCAAACCAGGAAAGCGAAGTTGTAAGGAACGCGCGCGATCCCAAGAAAATCGATCCCGCTCAGTTCGTTGGCTGCAAAGTCAGTGCGATTCTGGAGGGCTTTGAGTCGACCACTTTGACCATCAAGAATGGCTCCATCATGGACGACCCGGATATCGGAACCATCACGCTGAGCCAGGATCCTCGCGCCACGGGCTCTATTATCAGCACCACGATTGCTACCGCTCCCAGCGACGCACTGGCGGAGTTGAGCAAGGCCCAGTCCGACGAGATGGACAAGAATTACGGCAGCGCCAAGAAACACCTCCAAAAGGCCACCAGCATCGATCCGCAACTGGCCGAGGCCTGGTACCATCTGGGCAAGCTGCAAGAGAAGGACAACAAGCTGCAGGATGCGCTGAACTCCTTCAACAAGGCCGCCGCGGCCGACCCAAAGTACATCCCGCCCTACGAACACATTGCCTCCATCTCAGCCGGGCAAGCCTCCGATCCCAAGTTCGGCACGCCTGACGTGCTCAAGAAGAAATGGCAGGATGTGGTGGATGCAACCAATCACGTGCTACAGCTGAATCCGGGCGGCACGCCGCAGATTTGGTATTGGAATTCCATGGGTTATTACAACATTGGGGATAAGGAGTTGGCTGAGACGTCTGCGCTGACCGCTCTGAGCATGGATCCAGGCCACAAGGCCGCACCCAAGACCGAAGATCATTTGGCCGTGGTTCTGGCCTCCAGAGGCAAGTACAAGGAAGCGCTGCAACATCTGCACAAATGCCAGGCCTATACTCCTCCAGGACAGGATGCCGATCTGATCAAGGCGCAGATTGCGCAATTGGAAAAGGTAGTGCCGGTTTCGGCAAGGTAAGAATAGTATCTATCGGCGGCCCTGAATTTCGGCGTCTACAAGCCGGAATTCAGGGCCTTCTTGTGTCAGTGGGCACCGGCTAGCCCTCCCGCAAGGCATAAAACCAAATCGCAGCGCCGGCCTCCCGGCCGGATGTAGTGTGGGAGTTCACGCCCGCACATGTTCATGATTGATTAGCAATTCAGGTGGTCTCCACGCCAGTCGCCGCCGTACTCGACTCAGTCGCAGCTGAGGGAGTTGCCGCGGGCGCGGCCGATGTGCTGGGCGTACTTTCAGTCTTGGCTTCGGGGGCTTTTGTCTCTGTTGAAGCAGATTCGCCAGCCGGCGCACTGCTCTTGGCCGCGTAGTCGTTCACATACCAGCCCGCCCCTTTGAAGTGCAGGCGCGGCGCAGTCAGCGGACGCTCCAGCACACCTTGGCAAACCGGGCATACAAGCTCAGGCTCAGACGAAAAATGCTGGATCTTCTCAAAGCGATGGCCGCACTGCGTACAGCGATATGCATACAAAGGCAAAGTTTGTATCCCTCCGATAGAGAATAGGCCGATAGAAAAAGGCCGGTGGAGAAATAACCCACTTCACTCATTGTATCGGCAGGGCGGGTTTGATCCGCAAAGCGCCGTCCTGCCGCAGCCCGCTCACGCAGCGGCTATCAATGCACCGCAATCTTGACCGATGCCGAATAGTTCTCCCACTCCAGCGTGAGCTTGCCGTTCGTGCCGCCCAGATCCGTCAGTGTGTACATCAGATTTTCCACCGGCGCGGCGGGTTTGCTCATGGTCAAATTCACCCGGCCCAGATCCTGCGCCTTGTCATAAACCGTGCCCCATTGGCCGGTCTGCTTGTTCACCACCAGCACCCAGTGATCCGCGTCTGAAATATCCACGTACAGCGAGTAATCGCCCTTGGGCACACTCAAGTCGCCCAGCGTAAGGCCGGCATCGGTGTGCAGCAGAGTGGCGGAGTTGGCGCCCGCGCGCCACACCGGATAGGTGGGATCGTGACTGATCAGCCCGTCTTTGCTAAAAATCTGACCGGCCCGGCCTCTGACTCGGGGTGAGCTGTAAGTGATCGTGATCGCTTTGCCGGCGATGCTGGCCGACGCGGTAGCCGGCGGACTCTTGGGCGGGCCCTGCTGGGCAGACAAGGTGAGCGCAGACGCGGCAAGCAGGCCCATACAGATCATTAGATTCAGTAAACGCTTCATGTGTTTCTCTCCATGAGGAAGAATCCTGGCCGGAGCCCTCAGCCCCGACGCATCGATTGTCGCACCACCCGGCCATCGATGGGAAACCAACACAGGGAGTCTGATTTGTTCCCGCCTTAATATGTTTCGACGGCAATCCCTCCCATCGCCTATACTCGTGTCACAAAAATGATTCAAGAAGGAGCCTTCATTGTTGATCCGCGTTCGTCTGCCCTTCGCTCTCCTCGTCATTTTTCTTCTTCATGGATTTATGGCGCTTAATGCCCAACATGCCGCCAACAGCAATGCCAGCTATCAGCAGTTGCGCGGCCTGTTGCCGGGCAGTGAAGTCATCACGGTCAGCAATCTGGAGCTGCACCGGGATGCGGCAGCCTTCACCTTCCGCAGCGGCAGCTTTGCATTCTATGGCGAGGTGAACGGCAAAGTCACCGGCGCGGTCTTCAAGGGTGACGGCCACCTGCACATCACTCCGCCCACAGAGCAGGAGAAGCACAATCTCTCCATTTTGAATCACACTGACCAGTTCGACGAAGACTTCGACAAGGTCGTGCTGCGCTTCACCGATGCAACTGCCGCGGAGTTGCGCAAAGCCGCCACCGGCAAGGGCGAGCCGGATTCGGCCTACTCAAAAGAGGCCGAGGGGCTGCGCGATTACATGCGCCACCAAATCCACAACAACCTTGACTTGCGCCTGCTACAGGACGTGCTGAGCCCGGCAACGGGTGAGTACTTCTTTGCGGCCATTCATGGCAAGAAAAACGGACACTTGTTCTTCGAGCTAGACCCGCAAGGCTCCGGCGATGTTGCGCCTGAAGAAGTCTCGCTCTTCAGCAAGAACGAATGGGGAGTCACCTATTTACTCGGCTTCCATCGCGCCGCCGAGTACGCCAACGGCACGGCTGGCGGCAACGAGCACAACGCCGCATACAAAATAGAAAATGAAAATCTCGACGTCACCATCGAAAAAAGCGGCTTTCTATCCAGCCTGGCCACCGTCGAGTTGCGTGCTCAACAAGATGGCGTCGCGGTGATTCCGCTCGATCTCTATTCCACGCTACGTGTCAGCAAGGTGGAAACCGCCAAGGGTGAAGCTCTCGACTTTGTGCAGGAAAAGAAAGAGGACGATCCAGATTTTGGCGTGGTGCTGGCGCAGCCTATCCACAAAGGCGAAACTACAACTTTAAAGATCACATACGGTGGCAAGGACGTGGTCCTCAACGAGGGCGCTGGAAACTATTATCCTGTTGCCCGGGAGAACTGGTATCCAAACTCTAGCCAGGGTTTGGGTGACTACGCCAACTATCGGATGCTCTTTCATGTACCCAAAGACTTGCAGTTGATCGCCACGGGGACCAAGGTGAGCGAGAAGACCGACGGCGGCGTGAACACGTCGGAATGGAAGACGGAATTTCCGCTAGCTGTGGTGGGATTCAGTCTCGGTGAGTTTAAAAACAAGGAAGCTAAATTCAGCATCCCGCCGGAAGGTGAGTTCACTGTGGATGCTTACGCCAATACCGAGCCTATTGGGGGGCGTGGGCTTAACACCACACCCATGCTGGAAAGCGAACTCACGCAAGGTGAGGCAGCGGCACAGACTTATATTAACTACTTCGGCCCACTGCCTTTTTCTCACATCGCATTGACCCAGCAGTCAGCCTGTGACTACGGTCAAAGTTGGCCGATGCTGGTTTATTTGCCCGTTTGTGGCTTCTTCGACGAGACGCAACGGCATTTTCTGCTTGGCAGCAACGCATTTGATCTGTACTGGACAATTGTGACTCCGCACGAAGTTGCGCATCAATGGTGGGGTCAGACCGTCGGCTTCCGCAGTTATCGCGATCAGTGGATGAGCGAGGGATTTGCGGACACTTCGGCTACGATCTATCTGCAGGCTCAGCACCAAACCGACCAGTTTCTCGAATTCTGGAAGCAGCAACGCAAACTGATTACTGAAAAGAACGAATTTGGCTTCCGGCCTATCGACGTCGGCCCACTCACCATGGGCATCCGGCTTAGTTCGCCCAAGGCTGGCTGGGGAATCTACCAGAATCTTGTCTATCCCAAAGGCGCATACATCCTGCATATGATCCGCATGATGATGTGGACTCCCAAAGACGGCGACGCCCGCTTCAAAGACACCATGCACGACTTCGTGGACAGTCATCGCCTGCAGGCCGCCACCACCGAGGACTTCAAGGCCGCCGTCGAACGCCACATGAGTCCGCAGATGGATCTGGATGGCAACCACCGCATGGATTGGTTCTTCAACCAGTATGTCTACGGCACGGATTTGCCCACCTATCACTTTGAGGGCCAGGCCACGCAGAACGGCGATGCGACCAGCTTGCATCTCAAGCTGGTGCAATCCGGAGTCTCGGACAAATTCAAGATGCTGGTGCCAATCTATGTCGAGTTGACCGACGGCAAGATCATCCGCCTGGGATCGTTCACCGTAAGCGGAAACAAGACCATCGAGCAGACGGTGCCGCTGGGCAAACTGCCCGCGCCGGTCAAAAAAGTCGTCATCAATTACTATTACGACGTGCTCTCCATCGAGAACTAGGAGCAGCCAGCGCGGCGGAGGGTGCGATATACTCCGATACGCAGCAGAAATCAGGAGGTTTCACGATGCGAATTCTCAAAATGGCGGCGGCCAGTGCTTTGGCCGTAACAATGATGGCGGTGCCCGGCGCGATGGTGGCGCAGGGCAGCGATACAGTTCTCAAGGCAGCCGACACGCAGAAGATTCTGCCGGCAAGTGTCTTCTACAAAGGGCAGCAAGCGCCAACGGAACTGCGCAATTCGGGCGGCGTAAAGTTTGCCGACGGCTTCTTCGTTCTGGCAACCCTGGTGGATACCAGCGGCTACTCAACCGGCGTGCAGGCCAAGTATCAGGCCTACTTCATCACCGAGGTTCCCATCAAACTGGGCACCGGAAGTCTTGGCGCGGGCATCTACGGCGTTGGATTTGTCGGCGACAAGTTCGTTGTCACCGATGTCGGCGCGCATGAAGTGGTTGTAGTAAGCTCGGCCGAGGATGCCGCTCTCAAGCATCCGCTGCCATTGGAAGTGACGGCCGACCCCGCCGGAGGCTTCCGCCTCTATGCCGGACGCAAATATGTAACCTTCAGTCGTTAGTCTTTCCGTGGTCCGCCACAGGCTAGCAATGTACACAACCGGGTGCCCCAGATCCCGATTTTGGGATCTGGGATACCACTTCCTCCCAACCCGCCGTATTCATAAACCACACGAATTCTGGGTGCCCATCCATTTCATGTTCTTTGTGAAATGGGTGGGAAACCACGAACTCAACCCTACAGGAACTGTGAAAATGCTCTAGTTCGTTCGTTTATTGTTCGCCAATCCTTCGCTTTCAGCCAGAATCGACCGCTTTCGCCTAACCCCTCTTCGCTCGCCTGTAAAACGGCGCCGGAACCTGCTTTGCCCGCACTCGATTCGCGCGCACCTGCACCAGCACATCCTCGCCGCTGGCAGCCACCGCCGCGGGCACCAGCGCAAAGGCAATATTCGTCTTGAGAAAAGGCGCGGGCGAGCCGGAAGTCACTGTGCCAATCTCTTCTCCATCCAGGGAAAGTACAAGGTACCCATCGCGGGCAATTCCGCGCTCCACCATCTCCAGCCCCACAAGCTTGCGCTTCGGCCCGCCACCTGCTTCAACGGCCTGCAAAGCCTCGCGGCCAATGAACTCACCTTTGTCGAGCTTGAGCCAGCGCTCCAGCCCGGCTTCGTACACATTGATCGAGTCAGAAATCTCGTGGCCGTAGAGCGGCATGCCCGCCTCCAGCCGCAGCGTGTTGCGCGCCCCCAGCCCGCAGGGGCAAATGCCAAACTCCGCGCCCGCTTCCAGCAGCGCATTCCACGCCTTCTCCGCCGTCTGCACGTCCGCCGGCAGATAGACCTCAAAGCCGTCTTCTCCGGTGTAGCCGCTGCGCGCAATCAGCACATTCGCCACCGCGGCAACCTCGCCCCAGGCGAACCAGTAGTTTTTAATCGCGGCCAAATCCACTTTCGTCAGCTTTTGCAGCGTTTCCAGCGCCCTCGGCCCTTGCACGGCTATCTGCGCGTAGTAGTCGGAGTAGTCGCTGATGTGAATGCCGCCCAATCCGCCCACCTGCTTGCGAATCCATGCGTAGTCCTTGTCTTTGGTTCCGGCGTTCACCACCAGCAGGTAGTCGTTCTGGCTGAGCCGGTGAACCAGAATGTCGTCCACATAAGTGCCCTCCGGCGTCAGCAGCGCCGAGTAGTGAGCCTGCCCATCGCTGAGGCGCGAGGCATCGTTCATCGTGATCTGCTGTATGGCGGCCAGCGCGCCGGGCCCGCGAAACTGAATCTCGCCCATATGGCTCACGTCGAAGAGGCCCACCCCGGTGCGCACTGCCATGTGCTCGGCTATCAGGCCACCGCCCTGGCCTGGATACTCGACCGGCATATCCCAGCCGCCAAAGTCCACCATCCTGGCCTTCAGCGCGCGGTGGGCGGCGTTGAGCGGAGTCTTCTTGAGCGGAGCGGCGATGGGCAAGGGCTGGTCCTCAGAGGTCACAAGAATCCTTTCGGCGGTACTGCCGTACTCTCTCCACCATAGGCAGTGCATGGCCGCAGGGTCAATCCCGGCCTCTCAGGCTCATGATGATCGCCTCCAGGCCGCCAGCAGTCTGTTGACATCGCCCCGCCATTTCCTTTATGGTTTGAATCAGATGCAGAGCAACCGCCATCTCGGCCATCCCCACCATCATGGAACCCCCATGCCGGCGGACTGCCATGGCCTGATGTAATCGGCCAGAGAGATCGAGAAACACCCAAGCCCGCCGGCGCACTTCGCAGGTGGGTTTTTTCTTGCCCAATCACAAATCTCAACCAGAATAAGGAAAACAATGAGCATCTCGAATCCCACAATCGACTTTGAAAAAATGGACGGCCTCGTCCCCGGCATCGTCCAGGATGCGCGCACCGGCGAAACGCTGATGCTGGGCTTCCTCAACCCCACCAGCTACGCAAAAACTCTGGAATCCGGCTTCGTCACTTTCTGGAGCCGCACCCGCCAAAAGCTCTGGATGAAAGGCGAAACCAGCGGCAACCGCCTGCGCATCGTCTCCGCCGCCACCGACTGCGACAACGACACCCTGTTGTTTCGCGTCGAGGTCGAAGGCGACGGACTGGTCTGCCACGAAGGCACCGTCAGTTGCTTCACCAAGCCCATTGCCGTCGATGCATCCGCACCGCAATCCAACCAGAAAGAGGTAACTCGTGGCTAATAAGCTCAGACTCGGCATCCCCAAAGGCAGCCTTCAAGATGCGACAATTGCGCTTTTCAAACGCGCCGGCTGGAATATCTACGCCGACGGCCGCTCCTACTTTCCCTCCATCGACGATCCCGAGATCGAGTGCATGTTGATTCGCGCGCAAGAGATGGCCCGCTACGTCGATCACGGCGTTCTTGACGCCGGCCTCACCGGCATCGACTGGGTTGTTGAGAGTGGCCTCGACCTCACTAGCATCACCTCGCTGACGTACTCCAAGCAGAGCCGCCGCAAGGTGCGCTGGGTGCTCGCCGTTCCAGAAAACAGCGGATTTGAAAAAGCGGAAGACCTTGAAGGCAAAATCGTCGCCACTGAGTTAGTCGAAGTCAGCAAGCGTTACTTCGCCGCCAAAGGCGTCAATGTCAAGGTTGAATTCAGTTGGGGCGCAACGGAAGTCAAGCCGCCCACCCTCGCCGACGCCATTGTTGAAGTGACTGAGACCGGCAGCTCGCTCAAGGCTAACCGCCTTAAAATTATTGACACCGTCATGGAGAGCGAGACGCATCTGATCGCCGGTAAAAAAGCCATTGCCGACCCTTGGAAGCGCGAAAAAATCGACCAGATTGCCCTCATGCTGCGCGGCGCAATCGATGCCCAATCGCAGGTCGGTCTCATGCTCAACGTCAAGCGCGAAGATCTTGAAACCGTCCTCGCCGTGCTGCCCGCGCTCAATTCGCCCACCATCTCTCAACTCAGTAACTCGGAGTGGGTCGCGGTCAACACAATCGTTGAAGAGCGCGTCGCCCGCGATGTGATTCCCAGGCTCAAAGCAGCAAAGGCAACAGGCATCGTCGAGTATCCGCTCAACAAGGTCGTGCTGTAGGAATCCGATTTGCTATTTGGCTGCATTTGAAGGGTACGGGCTTTACAGACTGCGGAAAAACTCAATCGAAGACATGTTTTGTATCAGGGCACGACTTTAGTCGTGCCGCAAATGCCACAAAGTAAAGGCGGGCTTTAGCCCCTGAGGGAATATCAAACCGTAACTCGGTTATGGAAAGAATTCCCTCAACCGTCGGAGAACGTGAATGAAAATCATCAGAACAAAAGGCCGCGGCGCAAAACAGACAGAAGAGCTGCTCGCCGCTCTGGAACAACGCGGCGGCGCGGCACTCGACACCGTGCTGCCCGCCGTCCGGCGCATCGTCTCCGCCGTGCACAAGAATGGCGACCGCGCGCTGCTGCATTACGCCACTAAATTTGATGGTCTCACTGACCCAGCGAAGATGCGCATCGCGCCCGATGAAATGGCCGCCGCTTGGGAGGCAATCAATCCCGCCATGCGCCAGGCGCTAACAACAGCCGCCGAACAGATTCGCAACTTCGCAGTCTCGCAACTGCCTGCATCCTTCAGTGAAGAGCCCATCCCCGGTCTCTTCACCGGCCAGCTAGTTCGCCCACTCGGCGCAGTGGGTTGCTATGTGCCCAGCGGCCGTCATCCGCTGCCCTCCACACTGCTGATGACCGCGATTCCCGCGCAAGTGGCGGGCGTCGCGCGCATCGCGGTCGTCTCGCCCAAGCCTGCGCCGGAGACTCTTGCAGCCGCGCATCTCCTCGGCATTACCGAGTTCTATCGCCTCGGCGGCGCACACGCCATAGCCGCGCTGGCTTACGGAACAGCAAGCATTCCGCGTGTCGATAAAATCGTCGGACCGGGAAATCTGTACGTCACCGCGGCCAAGCGACTCGTCGCTTTTGATTGCGCCATCGACATGCTCGCCGGTCCCACCGAGATCGTTGTTACAAGTGAGCGCGGCGATGCAAACGACATAGCCTCCGATCTCGTAGCGCAGGCCGAGCATGATCCCGAAGCGCTGGCTATCTTCATTACCACGCGTGTTGACTTGGCAAAGGAGGCCGTCCAAAAAGTAAAAGCGCGGAGCGCCAACAACCCCGTCGCGCGTGAAGCACTCGACCGCAACGGCCTCGTAATCCTCGCGTCCTCCGCCGGCGAAGCGCATCAAATCACCAATCGCCTCGCCCCCGAACACCTCACCGTCGATGCGGCCAGCGATCTCGATTGGGTTCAGAACGCGGGCTCGGTCTTTATCGGCCGCTGGTCTGCGCAGCCCATGGGCGATTACATCTCCGGTCCCAATCACACCCTGCCCACTGGCGGAATGGCGCGGGTGCGCGGCGGTCTCAGCGTCAACGACTTCGTCAAGCTCATCACCGTGCAGCAGTACAACGCGAAAGCCATGCGCGTGCTCGGTCCGCAAGCCGTTTTGCTCGCCGAAGCTGAAGGCCTCTCCGGTCACGCGGCAGCGATTCGCACGCGTCTCACAAGGAGCAACTCGACTAATAGCGTCAAGTTTCGGATGAAATGAATTATCGCCAACTCGCTAACTTGCCATCACCGCGAAGCGGTGGCTAACTTGCCGATTTCTTATCAAAAGATTCTTTTTGCATTCTTGCTCGCAAGGAGTTCTAGTGACTGAAGCCGTAACAATACTCTCTCCCAAGCCGCGCGCCCGTGTGCAAGCCATGAAGGAGTATCACCCTCCCCTCGGCTCTCGCGACACGCTGCGCCTGGACTTCAATGAGAACACCGTCGCCTGCTCGCCCAAGGTGCGTGAGGTTCTGGGCCGCATCTCTGCGGGCAGCCTTACGCGCTATCCCGAGCGCGAACCGGTCGAGGCCATCGTCGCTGCGTACCTTGGCCTTGAACCTGCGCAACTCGTGCTTACCAATGGCGTCGATGAAGCCATTCACGTGCTCTTCGAGGCCTTCCTTGAAGCGGGCGATGAGTTGCTGCTGCCCGTGCCCACTTATACGATGTATGAAATCTACGCGTCGGCCACCGATGCGCAAACGGTCGCCGTGCAGGCCGCGGACGACTTGCAGTTTCCCTTCGATCGCTTGCTTGCGGCCATCACGCCGCGCACCAAGATCATCGCCATCGCCAATCCCAACAGCCCTTCCGGCTCCGCGGCCACCCGCGCCCAGTTGCTTGAAATCGCCGCGCGAGCGCCCCACGCAGTTGTGCTGGTTGATGAAGCCTACTTTCATTTCCACGGTGAAACGCTCATCGATCTCATCGGCCTCGTCCCCAATTTAATTGTTGCGCGCACCTTCTCCAAAGCCTATGGCCTTGCCGGATTGCGCCTCGGCCTGCTTGCCGGACCAGTGAGTTTGATGCAATGGGTACGGCGCGTTCTTTCGCCGTACAGCGTGAACTCGCTGGCTCTGGCTTGTCTGCCCCCCGCGCTTGAAGATGCGGCTTATCTCGATTGGTACGTTGCTGAAGTCCTTGCCGCGCGCACCGAGTTTGAAATCGCACTCGATGAAGCAGGAGTTCGCCGCTGGCCCAGCCAAGCAAATTTTGTATTGGTAGAAATCGGCGCGCGCCACAAGGAGTTCACGCGGTTGATGAGCGCTGCGGGCATTCTCGTGCGCGACCGCTCCAGCGATCCCGGCTGCGATGGCCGCGTCCGCATCACCATCGGAACACGCGAGCAAATGCGCCAGGCAGCGGCAGCCCTGAACAAAACGCTCACTGCGCTGAAGACAGGGAACCAATAAGTACTAAGATGTTTTGAAGGGTACGGGCTTTACAGACTGCGGAAATACTCAATTCCGTGAAGGGTACGGGCTTTACAGACTGCGGAATAACTCAATTCCGTGAAGGGTACGGGCTTTACAGACTGCGGAATAACTCAATTTCGTGAAGGGTACGGGCTTTACAGACTGCGGAATAACTCAATTTCGTGAAGGGTACGGGCTTTAGCCCGTACATTGAACAAGTAATGAGAGACGGGGCTTTAGCCCCTGAGGGAATCTTCCATGAATACGGATGAAATCTCGAAGTCGGCCCTGCGCACCGCAAACTTTGAACGCAATACCACCGAGACGCGCATCAATATCAAGCTCACCATCGAAGGCAGCGGCCAATACAAAATCTCCACCGGCATTCGCTTCTTCGATCACATGCTGGAGCTCTTCACGCGCCACGGAGCCTTCGATCTCGAACTTAAATGCGACGGCGACCTTGACGTCGATCAGCACCACACTGTCGAAGACGTCGGCATCGCGCTCGGCGAAGTCTTTGACCGCGCCCTCGGTGACAAGCGCGGCATTCTACGCGCCGGATACTTCCTTATGCCCATGGACGAAACTCTGGCCATTGCCGCAATCGATCTAAGTGGCCGTGCCGCCTTCGCCGTCGAGACCAAAGTCCGTACGCGCCTGGTCGGCGATCTGCAAACCGAGTTGGTCACAGATTTTTTCGAGGGTTTCGCGCGCGGAGCCCGAGCCAATGTCCACGTAAAAACCATGTACGGCCGCTCCAATCACCACAAGATCGAAGCCATCTTCAAAGCCTTCGCCCGCGCCCTCCGCGTAGCCTGCTCGAAGGACAAGCAATTGGGCGAGATGCTGCCCAGCACCAAGGGCTTACTCTGAAACGATTGAATGCAAATCAAAAATCCGCTTTGTATCAGGGCACGACTTTAGTCGTGCCGCCAGACGCCTAAAATAGAGCCTGGGCTTTAGCCCCTGAGGAATTGCGAGATCGACCAAATGTACGAATTTGGAGATGACTAAATGCGCGTAACGGTGATCGATTACAAAGCCGGCAATCTCACTTCAGTGCTCAAGACGCTGCGTCACTTGGGCGCTGAGCCCATCGTCACCGACGGCGACCTTGCGTTGGTTGAAGCCGCCGAGCGCATTGTGCTTCCTGGCGTAGGCCATTTCGCAGCCACCGAGCGCCTCGACTCAACTGGCCTCACGACCGCGGTTCGCGCAGCCATAGCCCGCGGCGTTCCCTTTCTCGGCATCTGCGTAGGAATGCAGTGGCTCTACTCAGGCTCAAGCGAAGCGCCCGATCAGCCCGGCCTCGGACACTTCGCCGAATCCTGCGCACACTTTTCCGAAAGCACAGAAAAAGTTCCCCACGTCGGCTGGAATTCTCTTGAAGTCCGTCCTGACTCGCGCCTTCTAGCCGGAGTCGAACCCGGCGAGCACGTTTACTTCACGCACTCCTACAGAGCCCCCGTCACAGCCGACACCGCGGCGATCACGCACTATATCGAACCCTTCGCCGCAGCCGTCGAACGCGGCAACGTGATGGGCGTCCAATTCCATCCAGAGAAATCCAGTGCAACCGGCCTAAAGATTCTCGGCAACTTTCTCAAATGGGAAGGGAATTAAATGATAACCAAACGCATCATCGCCTGCCTCGACGTGCATGACGGCCGCGTCGTCAAAGGCGTGCAGTTTGTCGATCTCATCGACGCCGGCGATCCAGCAACGCAAGCCGCGCGCCATGCCCGCGAGGGTGCCGACGAAATCGTCCTGCTCGACATCACCGCAACGCACGAAGGCCGCCAAACGCTGCTCGATACCGTTCGCCGCACCGCTCTGGAATTATTTGTTCCCTTCTGCGTCGGCGGCGGCATTCGCTCTGCCGACGATGCGGCGCAGGTCTTCGAGGCCGGCGCGGACAAGATCAGCGTGAACTCCGCCGCATTGAAAAACCCAAAGCTCATCGACGCCATCGGTCGCAGCTTTGGCGCGCAGGCCGTAGTCGTCGCCATCGATGCGCGCCGCGATCCCGATGCCGCCGACCCCGTGCGCGATGCGCAAGTGTACGTTCAAGGAGGCCGCCGTTCCGTCGGTCGAACAGTTGTCGAGTGGGCGCGCGAGGCCGAAGATCGCGGTGCGGGTGAGATTCTGCTCACCTCCATGAACTCGGACGGCATGAGGACCGGCTTCGATTGCGAACTTACCGCTGCTGTCAGTGAGGCCGTCGGCATTCCCGTCATCGCCTCGGGCGGCGCGGGAACTGTCGAGCATTTTGTCGATGTCTTCGGGCGCGGCAAAGCAGACGCGGCTTTGGCGGCGAGCATCTTCCATTTCAAAATTTCGAGCGCGCGTTCGCTCAAAGAAGAGCTGGCCAAGGCCGGCGTCCCCGTGAGGCTTCCATGCTGATTCCATCGATAGATTTGCTGGGCGGCCAGATCGTTCAGCTTGTGCAAGGCGAAAAACTCCGTCTGGCCTTTGACGACTTTGAATACTGGATCCAAAAATTCTCGAAATTTCCTTTAGTCCAACTTATCGATCTGGACGCCGCGATGCGACAGGGCGATAACTCAAGACTCGTCGCGCAAATCGCCAAGAGGCTGCCGGTCCAGGCAGGCGGCGGCATCCACTCCATCGAGCGCGCGCAACAAGTGCTCGAAGCAGGCGCAAAGCGCGTCATTATTGGTTCTGCTTTATTTTCTTCGGAAGGCAAAGTCAACACCGAATTCGCGGCCTCGCTTGCTTCTGCTGTCGGCGCGCAGCGCGTCGTCGCAGGCATTGACACCAAGAACGGCCGCATCGCTGTAAAAGGCTGGAAGGCGCAAGTCGAGCTCACGCCCGACGAGGCAATTCCGCAACTCGATCCTTATGCCAGCGCGTTTCTCTACACGCATGTAGACGGCGAAGGATTGATGCAGGGCTTTCCCATCCAGACCGCCGCGCGCTTGCGCAAGCTCACCCAGCGGCAACTCATCGTCGCGGGCGGCATTCGCAGCCAGCAGGAGGTCGATGCGCTGGATGCATTAGGCGCCGATGCAGTCGTCGGCATGGCCGTCTACACTGAGTTGCTCACGGTCTGAATTTTTATTTTTGCGCTTCGCCAATGGCGCTGCTCGTCTCCACGCGCGAGGCGCGCAGCAGCCGGGCAATTTGTTTCAGATGAAGCTGCACGGCGTAGGCGCGCAAAATCTCGTCTTGCGGAAACTGGAAGCCGGTATGCCGCACCTCGGCCATGCGCGCCTCCAGTTGCGCAATGTCTTCCTCCAGGTGCAATCCCGGCGGTGGAATGTGAAAACGCCACTCGTGAATGCACTCGGCAACATAATGAAATCCAATGCGAATATCCACGGCTAGCCGTCCCATAGCCGGCTCCAATTGCCGCGCGTATCGATCCTCGTGACTGTCTTGCACGGCGAACTCAAGTGCCACCAGCGCATCGAAAAGTGAGCGGCCAAACTGCGTAATCATGCCCAGGCCCTCGCGCCATCCTGGGCCGCCGGAGGGCTCATTGCGCGCGGCTTCCAGCAGTTGGTTGTTGCTGCGCAGCGTGGCTGAGATCTGCTCGCGCAAAGCAGTAAGATTCTCCGATGGCGCTCCGCGAAAGCCCTCCAGAATCCCCTCAAAAAATGTACCCAGCACCAGAAACTCCTGCGCCAATCCGTCGCGCAGCCGCAACCGCGCGCGATCCGGAAAGACCAGCGTGGAGATGCCAATAGCCACCACGATGCCTACAAAAACCTCCATCACGCGGTCCAGCGCAAGCGTCCAATGCGAACCGGTTTTCACCAGCATCACGATAGTAATGGTCACGCCAGCCAACCGCGAACTGCTGCGCAGGCCAAGCAATCCGCAGACAATCACCGCCGCCAATACAGCCAGAATGTAGTTCCACGGCAGCGCGCCAAACTCGGCGAACGCAAAGCCAAGCAGCGCGCCAATCAATGTCCCAAGAATGCGATCGCGCGAGGCGGAAATCGTTGCGCCAAAATTCGATTGCAGTACGATGATCGCGCTGATTGAGCCCCAGTAGCCGTCGTGCAGCCCAAAGAGCATCGCGATCCACCAGCAGAGTGCCGCCGCCAGCGCTGTCTTTGCCGCGTGAATCAGCAGCCGCCGGCGCTCCCAGGTTAAGAATCCTGCGTTCTCCTCGCGCTCCACGCGCAGCTTGATGGCAAGCTGCCGCTGAGACAACGTCTTGTTAGCTTTCAGGCGCATATATTTAATTTGTGACCGCAAAAATCTCCTGCTTACAGAATGCATTATTACAGAGGCTTCGAGCACTGATTGCACTCACTATTTCTTCACAGACGAGTTGTTTTTCTCTGACTTCTTTGATAATTGGTGCTGCCCATTCCGTGTAGCATAATAATATGGAGCCCGAATTTCCGGGATTGCGAAACTATGCTTCGAGTCGGATACCCAGCCGCCATTGGCGCGGAGTTGTTTGCCGATTTCCCCGCGGAAATCGAACTCATTCCACTGCCTGACGATCTTGACATCGATACGGAAATCGACGTCTGGATTCCCAATCCATATCCCGCGCGGGCCATCAAAATCTGGCCGCGGCTGAGCGGCGTACGGCTGATTCTTTCGCTGCTGGCTGGCACGGAGTGGATTCCCCCTCTAGCCGGACCGCACGTCACCATCTGCAATGCTCGCGGCGCGCATAACATCTCCACCGCCGAGTGGACTGTCGGCGCTATTCTCGCCACACTGAAATACTTTCCAATTTATCTTGACATTCAGCGTTCCGGAGTGTGGAAGCGCCGCTTCGATGCCAACGCCCACTACGCGCGCATCACTGGCGACGCGCGGCCTCTGCATCCACCCGCGATGCTGGAAGAGCTTACCGGCAAAAGCGTAATGCTGGTGGGCTACGGTGCTATCGGCAAAGAGATCGAGCGGATGCTCACGCCCTTTTACATTGAGTTAGTCCGCGTCGCCCGCACTGCGCGCACCGCGCCGGATGTTCATGCCGCAAGTGAGCTAGACAGCTTATTGCCACAAGCAGAAATCGTGATTCTGATTCTGCCCTCAACTGCTGAATCGCATCATCTGATTGGCCGCCGTCAACTCTCTTTGATGCGGCAAGGCGCGCTGCTGGTCAATGCCGCACGCGGGCCGATAGTGGACACAGACGCATTGGTTGACGCACTCAACGAGGGTCGCATTCGCGCCGCACTCGACGTTACTGATCCCGAACCGCTGCCTGAAGGCCATCCGTTGTGGAACTGCCCCAATCTGTTGCTCACGCCTCACGTAGCCGGATCAACCCCGCAATTTGCGCCGCGCGCCATCAAGACCGCGGCTGAAGAATTGCGCCGCTACATCAACGGTGAGCTATTACATAACGTGGTTCAAGCGGCGATCTGAATCTCATTCTTGTGCGCCGCGCGACGCCAAAGTACGAGTCCAAATACAGCCAACACCACGAGCCCCGCATAAAGAATCGCCGTGGGCCACAAATCTTTATAGATATATTCACCAATGTAGACCAAGTCCACAAAAATCCATAGCCACCAATTGGCGATGTGCTTGCGCGCCGCCCACCAACTGGCCACTAGGCTATAACTAGCCAGCGTCGCGTCAAGATACGGCAGCGCTGCATGGACCTGTTTTGCCAACTCGCCCAGCACGACGCTACCCACTGCGCCAGCAGTCAATCCCGCCAGCATGATGGGCAAGCTCAGACGAACCACGCGAACCTCTCCTTCATCGCGCACGCCGCGCCACCAATACCACCAGCCGTAGAGAGTAAAAGCTAGAAAGAATATTTGCAGCAGCGCATCGGAGTACAACTGCGCTTGATAGAAAACGACAAGGTAAATCACATCCGAGATCAGGACAACGGGCCAACATGCCAGCTTGCGTCCTGTCGTAAGCGCAATGCCCAGAACCGTCGTGATAACGCCCGCAATTTCCAACCAATGCTCAATAAAATAATTGCTCATGGCCGTCCAATTCATTGTTTGCCAACTTTCATCCGCGCTTCCGACCAACGCCTAATCGCATTCAGCAGCTTCCTTCCGTCCGCGCCGTAAAACCAGCGTGCATGACCCACTAAATAATCCCTGGAAGCAACCCGCGCCTTCTCCCGCGAATGAAGCGTGCCAAGAAAATAATCCGCCTCCGTCAGCGCAAATTCCGCGTGGCAGATTGCGGTCATCGGAGCAAGCGCGGCGGCTTCTTCGTCGCTCAGAGGACGCACCGATTCATAACCGTAGAGCAGAGCCTCGAGATGATCGAGGTGCAAAGGTGTTTCCGTTCCATCGCGCAATTCAAGCCACTCCACGATATTGCGTTCGATTGCTTGTGCCAGATCATGCACAGCGTTGGTGCGATCCGCAAGGCCAAAGTCGATCACCGCTACGGCCCGCGCCGCATCGCTTGCATCACTCCAAAAAAGATTCGAGGCATGTAGATCGTTATGTGTCCACAGTGATTCGAGCGCAGGCAAGAACGGGCTCAGTTCCGCATAAAATGGCGCAAGTAATTCCAGCGCTTCGTCGCAGTTCTGACGCGTAGCCTCGTCGCTGGCCAGAGCCGTCCGCGCAGCCAGATAGCGCTCCATTGCCGGGTTTGGATCCTCTGCCGCAAAGATCGTAAAGCTTGCGACAAGCGGTTGTGACTTGCGCCTCGGTGCGTTGAATTCTTGTGCGGCTATGTGCAAACGCGCCAGTGCCTCACCTGCCGAACGCGCATGTTGCGTCGAAAAGAACGGTGTCCATGAGAGCGCATCCTCATACAAGTCCACGCCCGCGGGCGTTTCATGCACTTCGTAGGTCCACTCGCCGCGCTCAATGGCCGTCTCGCCCAAAGCGTTTTCAAAGACCAATGGAACAGGCGCACCATGAGTTCGCAGATGACTCATGAAGCGATGCTCTTCGAGCAATCCCTCCCGATCGCGCACCGTTCTGTGATGGCGCTTGATAAAAGCGCGCCTGTCGCCCGCAGACACAACACTCGCAGCGGAAAATGGCCGCGGACTTACTGAAAGAATCTTTACCGGATCGCCGCAGCTGGGAAAGTCGGCAAGCAGCGAGCGCACTTCGGCAAGAGTGAGCTGCGGCCAGTCGGGCTCGACCAGCTTGCCGTCCAATCCATGCGTTATTGCCGCTGCACTCATCGCGCCCGCATCCTTTACCTCAGTCCGGAAATCAGAAAGTGTAGTGTGCCGATAACCGTACTGTCGTCGGCGCGCCCAGATGAATAAATGTGTCGCCGTAACTTGCGCCGGTGTCCTTCCAGTATCTCTTGTCCAGAATGTTATCGGCGTAGAGGTGGAACGTCACATGGCCCTGCTCGCCGCCGGGCGTATAGCGCGCGCCCAGGTTGAAAAGGTTGTAACCGCCAACGTAAACCGCATCGTCGCGCGTCGCTTCCTTGCGATCGGTATAACTCCAGCCCGGCATCAGATGCAATCCATGCGCATGCGGCAGCAGCATATCGGCAAACAATGCCGTGCGCAGATGCGGCACATTGAGCACCTGTTTGTTGTCGTAGGAAGGCGTGCCGGTGTTGTTGGAAATTGCGCGAATGCCCGCAGCCGAAGCGGTCAGCCGCAGCCAGTTCGCGGCCTTGCCCTCGGCGTTGAACTCGATGCCGTCGTGTGTTTCGCGGCCTTTTGACAGGAAGCACAGCGGAGCGTCCGCAGTTGTCTTATTGCCGAGGCAAGCAGTGCCCACGACCAAATCTTCCGAATAAAAAAACGGGGCGCGCATGTGGAAGAGCGCCGCAGTCAGCAGAATGCGGCGATCCACTTCGTACTTTGCGCCGGCTTCTGCCTGGCGCGTTATGAACGGATTGAGATATTGGCTTGAATCCGCCACCCACCATGGAGCCTGAATTCCGAGGGAAAGCATGACGCTGTAATTGCCATAAAGCGTGAGGCTGTCGAGCGGATTGAAGGTTACTGCGTATTGCGGCAGCCATATTCGCCTGTTACTTGGTGTGAACAATGTGGGAATGTAGTAGGTTGGCTGGTTATTAGCATCAAAGGTTGTTGGGCACGGATCGTTTGTTGGCCCCGGCGCATTGTTGGGAGTGGGAGTGCAAGGAGTGGTAGCGGCCAGCGAGTAATTATGATCGCGCAGAGAATCTTCGCGCCCGCCGATGAGCAGTTGGATTTGGCCGGGAAGGTGAATGCGGTCCTGCATCACGGCAGAAGATTGGTGATTGTTTTCATAGAGCCTGCGCGGACCGGCCTGCTGCGGAGTTCCATTGATGTTTGCGGGGTCGAAGGATTGATTTGCCTGATAGACATTCTCCGAGCCGATCCATGTGTAGATTGCGCCATCCTGATGAATTTCAGCGGTTGATCCAGGATCATCGTAAGTATAAAAGCCCGGTTGCCGCACGTTACGCAGAAAAATTGATCCGCCGAAGGCAAGCTCGTGCGTGACGGCTCCGGTCTTGAGATGACCCGCCACGATGGTCTCTGCCTGCGCGTTGATGCGCAGTTCGCCGGGGTTGCGGTAATCGTAGATGTCATAGTCGCCATTTGCGGCAAAGAAATACGCGGGGGAATTGGGATCGCCGTCGCTGTTGCCGTAGGCATAAACAACGTTGTCGTCGATCAGTGAGTGGCTGTAACTCACGGCTGCAAAGGCCTTCCAATTGCGCGGCAGATCGTAGTCAAGGCGCGCGCCGGTGTTGAATGTGTCGAAGGTATTCGGCTTTGACCATGATTGGTCGCCGAGCATCATCGATGGATAGACCTGCTCGTTGTCCAATGCCGTTGCGTGCAGATTCGGCACGATATTTCCGCCCAGCAACTGATACCCGCAGACCGAGCGCTCGACCTTGTGCTGGTACTCGAAGTCGCCTTTGAGAATTGCCTTGGTACTCATCTTCCAATCCGCCGAACCCGCACCAACCCCGCGCCAACCATCGGCGTCATTGACGTAACTCATGATTTTTTCGCCAGCCAGATTCACGCGCGCGCCTACCTGCTTTTGCGCGCCGAAGAGCCGGCCCAGATCCACCGCGCCGTACTCACTGCCGCGATGATCGGTGGCCAGATCCACGGCCTCGATCGTCACAGGCCGCTTGGTCACATAGTCGATCAATCCGCCGGCCGAAGCCACGCCGCTCTCTACGCCGGCAATGCCCTTGAGAAACTCGACGCGCTCCTTGTTTTCCAGAGGCACATCCTGCTCGCCGGCAATCGTCATGCCGTTGATCTGCAAGCCCGTGGCTAAATCGATCGTGAAGCCGCGAATCTCATAGTCGCCGTAATAGCCGACCGGCGCATAATCTTCGCCAATCGAGGCATCGTTCTTCACCACGTCGGAGAGCAAGCGCGCGCCTTGATCGGTAAGTAGCTCGCGCGTGACCACAGTGGCCGAAATCGGCGTATCCTTCAGCGCCGCGCCGTCCAGAGTACCCACCGTCACTGCGTCGGGAAGGTACTCCTCCGGCGTCTGGCCGTGAACCACCACAGTCGTCACCACGCGTGGAATACTCTGCGCGGCCGGTTTGGGCGCAGAAGGCTGCGTGGTTGGTGCGGCAGCAGGAGCGGGATTTTGCGCAAACGCGCTCAGAGACGCCGCCATTCCGCAAATCAGAAACGCGCATGCCAAACAGCGTGCGAAAGATGGATTTAAAATACAAACCGGCGCTCCGGCCGCAAAAATTCGCATAAGTTCCCCTTGTCTTCTACTGGGTGAAACAAGGGAACTCACGCTCTGATTCGAGGAAAAAGGCTGCCTGAATTGGAAAGCTTCCCACGCCGGTATTATCCGGATCGGGTTCGAGGGTATCTCTCAGCCCCACATCGTGGAGCACCCCTGTTTCAATACCCTCATTGGAACACCTTTGGCCTCTTGCCTGCAACTAATCCCAAATAGACCGAAAAATCAAGGAAAAACGCCTCCTATTCCGCGAAATCAAGCGGCGCACAAGCCTGGGAAGCAGCCCCATCCCTGCACGGCGAAGCGCCCCTGGCGAGCGGTATAAAAAAAATGCAAAAAAAGCCGCTCCGGCCCAGCTACAGGCGATACATTTGTAATGAATACAAAATTAAAAAAAGACAAAACTTCGGCTCTCCCAGGGATTCTCTTTTGAAAGGCGTCTTGATGAATGGATTCTGTTCCCCTGCCCGTCTGCGTGGGCAAATTGCTTCATGGCTATTGCCGATCTGTTGCATCTTATCGATGACATCCGGCAGGCTGGCGGCGCAATCGACCTTCGGTACGATTCTGGGCACGGTGCATGACTCCAGCGGAGCTCTCATCCGCAGCGCGCAGGTTACTCTGGTCAATACCGGCAACTCTGCAATGCGCACTCTCGTTACTGACGGCGATGGAGGCTTCGCCTTCAAGAACATTGACGTCGGCACCTATGCACTTACCATTTGGGCGCCAGGCTTTGAAAAGGAATCGCTTCCTGAGATCGCCCTCTCGGCGCGCGAGACGCGGCGCATGGATGCAACTCTAAAGCCGGGCTCGGAAACCCAGACCGTCATTGTTGCCGACAATGTGGCGCCCGTGATTACCACGGATGTTTCCAACCTGGCCGAGACCAAAATCGGCGATGATCTGATTCAGCTACCCGTGGCCATCTACTCGCGCTCCACCGGTTCCACAAGCCCCATCTCCACGCTCACCACCGAGGCAGGCGTGCAGACCGACGACGGCGGCAATCTGGATGTTGCCGGCACCACCGCCGCCCTGCTCAGCGTCACCATCGACGGCATCTCCAGCGTGGGCGTCGAGTACTCCGGCCCGGTCAATGAGATGTTTCCATCCTTCAACTCCATCGAGGAAATTCGCGTCAGCGAGTCCAACAACAACGCCGAATTCAGCGGCGTGGCCGACATCACCACCGTCTCCAAGGCCGGCACCAACAGCCTTCATGGCGGAGTCTTCGAGAACCATGAGAATACATTCCTGAACTCCAACAACCCTTTCACTAACTCCAAGCCGAAGATCATCATGAATGACTTTGGCGCCACTCTGGGCGGCCCGCTGCGCATCCCACATCTTTACGACGGCCACGACAAGAGTTTCTTCTTTATTAGCTATGAAGGCCTGCGACTGCCGCGCGAAACGCCCATTGTGCTCAGCGTACCCTCTTTGGATATGCGCAATGGCAACATCGGAGATTATCTGGAACAAACTTATTGCGAACCCAATCCGGCAAAGCTGTGTCCCGGTGGATTTACCGTCTATAACCCCGATGGAAGCGCTCTCACCTCCACTCTCACTGGAACCCCCCTCGACAATACTCCCGTACTCGTTAACCTCGTCTCTGCCAACCTTTTTAATTACCTGATGCCTAAGCCAAATCAGGGCGCAGCTTCCTCTTTTGTAAACAACTATCAAACTAATTTCCCCTCGCCGATCTCCGCCAATCAAGGCGATGTGCGCATCGACCAGCGCTTCTCCGACAAGCAATCCGTCTTCGCGCGCTTCTCTTACAAGAACCGCCAGGTCACCACCGCGCCCTCTGCCACATGTGTCTACACCTATTGCGCCGAGGCCGGTAGCCCCCTGCAAGGCGCCTTCAATACCCCCGAGATCGACGAAGGCCTGACCTTCGCCCATAACTATGTCTTCTCGCCAAAACTGCTGAATGAATTCCGCGGCGGTTACAACGCGCAGCATCAATCGGAGACCCAGAGCTACTCCACAAACTCGCTGCTTGCCCAGACCGGACTCAGCGTGCCGCAGCCGGATACCGCTTGGTCTGAGGCCCCGCAGGTGGTGATCGGCAACGGCTTCATGTCTACAGGAGCGGGTAATCCCGGCATGCAGCGCGGACAGATCATCCAGGCACTGGACAACATCACCTGGACCCGCGCCAACCACTCTTTCAAAATCGGCGCCGACTTTAGACGCATCAGCGACCACGACGACAACGTTTACGGCAACTACCGCTCCGGCTGGTATGTCTTCGATGGCTCTTCGAGCGTAGGCCAAACGATCGGCGATCCCTACACGGCATTTCTTCTTGGCTATCCGGATTACACCGAAGTCAGTTCCACCAATAAGCCTGCCATGAACGGTGTGGGGTACGCATACTCCTTTTTTGCCCAGGATGATTGGAAGATTACGCCCCGTTTCACCCTCAACCTGGGTCTGCGTTATGAGTTGCACCCGCCCATCCGCGATACGGATTACAACACCGCCGTATTCGATCCGAGCTACAACGGCGCGGGAACCGATGGCTCCACCGTGCAGGGTGCGGTTGTGGTTCCCAACGCGCAGTCCGAGTCCTACACCTCTACCGATTTCGCCGGCGCCATCAAGCCCACGCCCATTATGACCGCCGCGGAGGATGGAATTCCAGCGTCTTTGCGCTACACGGATAAAACCGATTGGGGCCCGCGCCTCGGTTTTGCATGGCGGCCCTTCAACACTGACAAGACCGTAGTGCGCGGCGGCTGGGGACGCTTTCTTGAAACTCCACTTGGGTTTTCTCTGGTCTCCGGCTGGGCCGTTCATGCCAGTTATCTGGCCACGTACCAGCAGGCATTAGACCCCACAAAGGCAATTCCCACCCCACTGCTCTCCTTCGCCAACCCCTTCACTTCGCTTTCCGGCAGCAGCGCCACCGGAACCGCCAACTTTGACTACGCCTTTCCCATCCACTACCGCGATCCCTCCGTTCAGCAGTGGAACTTGACCGTCGAGCAGGATCTGAGTCACGGCATCGGCGCGCGCCTCTCATACACCGGCAGTCACGGGGCAAATCTTGAAGCCATGGAAGATCTCAACCAGGTGCCGGCTAACTCGGTCGGCTACGCGCAAGCCAGCGCAAACCTTCCCTATCCCTCTTGGGCCGTGATTCAAAGTGTTGCAAATGCCGCCGTCAGTAACTACAACAGCGGCACCGTCGAACTCTCGCGCCACAACGGCAAGCAATTCTCCTTCGACGCCAGTTATACTTTCACGCGCGACCTTTCCAACGCCGGCGGAGCCACGCCCAGCGCCTTCGCCGTAGCCGGTGGCAGCTTTCTCACCGACCGCTTTCATCCTCGCCTGGATTACGGCAATGTGATCTACGATCGCCGCCACCGCTTCCTGGCGACATATCTTTATGCCCTGCCCTTCGGCCGCAACCAGCGCTGGCTCTCGACTGGTTCGCTGGCTGACGCACTCGCCGGCGGCTGGCAACTGGCCGGAGTCACAGTCATTCAGAGCGGACCATTTCTTACGCCCTATGAACAGGCGGTTGATCCCGCCAACACAAACATTCTCACTACCGTGGGCCAAACCCGCCCCGACCAGGTCCGGAACATCTCTCCCTATGCCGCCCATCGCACCACAAATCAATGGCTGAATCCGGCGGCTTTTCCGTATTTGAACCTGCAAACTTTTGATCCAGTAACCAAAACCGAGATCGGCATCGGCCGCTTTGGCAACGCGCCTGTGGGCGGTATTGTCGGTCCCGGCACCGCCGTCTTCTCGCTCTCACTGATGAAGAATTTCGCGCTCTATCGGCAGAGTAAATTCCAGTTAGGCATTGAGGCTGCCAACCTCTTCAATCACCGCAACTACGAGCCGCCCAACATGCAGGTCGATTCCGGCGGCTTCGGCACCATCACGGCTCTCCAAACAGCCGAGGGCGCAGGCCCGCGCAATCTCGAGCTTTCAGGCCGCATTACTTTCTAAGTTATAATCGCAACTGAAACTGCCGCCCTTCCCGGATTCGATCCGGCAAGGGCGGCAATTCATTTGTTGCAAAATCCGCGCTTCAATCCGCGCCTCATTTTTCTGTGAACCTATCATCCAACTTTGAATGCGCCCACCAGCCCCGTCAATTCGTTGGCCAGCAAAGCCAATTGCTGGCAAGCATCCACCGACTGCTGCGAACTGGTCGCCGTCTGCTGAATGATCGTGGCAATCTCATTCACATTCGCGCTTACCGATTGCGTCGAATACGATTGCTCCGTGGCCGCGGCGGCTATCTGCGTCACCATCCTCTGCACCGACTCCGAGCCGTGAATAATGCTGGTCAGCGCCTCGCCCGCCGAGCGCGCCGAGTCCACGCCGCTCTGCACATGACTCATGCTGGAGCGCATCGCCTCCACCGCTTCTCCCGTGCCCTGCTGAATCGCCCGCACCGTCTGGTCGATCTCCTTGGTCGCTTCGCTCGTGCGCTCGGCCAGCCGCCGAACCTCGCCCGCTACCACCGCAAATCCGCGCCCATGTTCGCCGGCCCGCGCTGCTTCAATCGAAGCATTCAGCGCCAGTAGATTCGTCTGCCCCGCAATTTCGTTAATTACATTGATGATCCTGCCAATCGCGTGGCTGGAACGGCCCAGTTCCTCAATCCGCATGGATGTTTCCTGATTCGATTCCAGCAGCGCCCCGATCGTCTGCACCGTCGCCTGAACCGTCTCGCCGCCGGCATGAGCGCTCTCTTCGGCCTTGCGCGCGTCTACCGCCGCACTCTGCGTCGTCTGGCTGATCTCTTGTACCGATGTAGAAATCTCGCTCATCGTTGCGCTGATGCGCGCCGCCTGCTCCTGCTCCTGCGTGGCGTGTGCCGCCGTCTCCCGCGCCGCCGCCGCCAACTCCGTCGCGGCCGTGCCCAGAGTGTTTGCATGCTCGGCCACGCGCCGCACAATCTCCTCGATCCGGCCAATGAAAACATTGAACCAGATCCCCACTTCGTCAATCTCGTCGCGCCCATTCACATCGATGCGACGCGTCAGATCGCCCTCGCCCTCGGCAATATCCTGCAAGCGCAGCGCCAGCGTCCGCAGCGGAAGCACCACCTTCGACTGCACAACCCACCACGCCGCCGCGCAGCTGAGAATCGCAAAAACCAGCATGATCAGCCCAGTCATCCGGCTGCGCACGCTCCACGCATCCACCACGTCCAGTTGCGCCTGAAAGCTCGCCGAGATCACTTTGTCGAAGCCGCCCATCGCATCCGTCAGTGCCTTGTTATCCTTGCCCAGCGCACCCACCTGAGCCATCAGATCGTCGCTCGGACCACCCGTCGCCGCCAGTATCGCCGCATACGTGTCATGATCGCGAGAACGGATCGCGGCGAACTGCGCGGCCAGGCCGTCGGCTTGCTGGCCCAGCTCCGGAAGAGCCGCCAACGCGCTCTTCACCTCGCCAAGCGCCCCAGCCGTGACTTCGGCATCCTTCTCCGCGGCTTCCAGCGACTTTGGATCCTGCAAGACCACCGCGTCGCCATAGTGCTTCTTCATCCGCTCAAAAGACGCCTCGGCATCCTGCATCTTCAAAGCCGCGGGAAATATCGAAGAGGAAATCTGCAACATGCGGCTGTGCGTCGCCGTTGAAGAAAGCTGCACCATCGCCAGCAGCAGCAGATAGCCGCAAGCCAGCACCGCCAATATGCCCAGAATTCTCGCCTTGATCTTCATCTGTCCAAACATGGTGTTTCACCTTCCGCCAGGACTTCGTCGCCCCTACGCGGGGATTTGTTGTGCCGCTATGTATCTTTCATCGGAGAACTGGGGCCGAACTTGAGCCGATAAACGCCCTTCTCGCGGCCCCAAATTTCCTCCGGTCAACTTACTTCACCGTCAGCACCTTCACGCCATCGTGCGCCGAGGCCTTGCCGATGTAGCCGATAGCGCCCGTATTATGCGCGACGAACTCGACCACCGCCGAATCGCTATCCAGGCTCTTGGGCATCGATGCCTGACCGGAGAAGACTAAGCTCCGCCAGCCCGCGCGGTAGGCGGTATCGTTCTTGCCGATGTAGGCCTGCAAAAACTCCTCGTGAACCGTGCCCGCCTTCAGCAGAATCGGCACCACGCTGCCGCCGCCCAGAGATGTTGAAGCACCGGTAAAGACATCCTTGAGATCGTTCTTCGATACATCGGAAGTCTTTACGCTGGGGTTGGCGAACACAATCACCTGGGCGCTAGCCTGGACGATGAAGATCGACGCGGACGCTACAAACAATGCTGCATACAGAAGCTTTTTCATTTCAATTTCTCCTTT
>Ga0181520_10001132_pt1 | contig 55849 bp, 47 predicted proteins | sample PEATcosm2014_Bin_29_FD_132451 | JGI IMG/M metagenome (GOLD analysis project Ga0181520, IMG submission 132451) | Peatland microbial communities from MTU Mesocosm Facility, Houghton, MI, USA - PEATcosm2014_Bin02_30_metaG | ecosystem: Environmental > Terrestrial > Soil > Wetlands > Peat | place... | reverse complement strand
CGAGGCAAAGGCATCGTTGTCAATGAGCCCTCGATTGTCGCGATCAACAAAAACACCAACGAAGTGGAAGCGGTGGGCAAGGAGGCCAAGGAGATGCTTGGCCGCACGCCAGGAAACATCGTTGCCATCAAACCGATGAAAGACGGAGTGATCGCAGATTTCCGGATCACCGAAAAGATGCTGAATTACTTCATCCAGAAGGCGCACAACCGCAAGATGCTGGTGCATCCGCGAATTGTCATTGGCGTGCCCAGCGAGATCACGCAGGTGGAAAAGCGCGCGGTCATGGATTCGGCCTATCGCGCCAAGGCCAGCGAAGTGCATCTGGTGGAGCAGGCGATGGTGGCGGCCATCGGCGCGGGGCTGCCCATTACCGAGCCCTGCGGCAACATGGTGGTTGACATCGGCGGCGGCACCACGGACATCGCCGTGATTTCCCTTAGTGGAATCGTGTACTCGCGCTCGGTTCGCATGGCCGGCAACCAGATGGACGAAGCCGTGATGAACTACTTGAAGCGCAAGTACAATCTATTGATCGGCGAGCGCACGGCAGAGCAGATCAAGATCGAAATCGGCTCGGGCTATCCGCTGGAGAAGCCTCTGACCATGGAGATTAAGGGACGCAACCTGATCGAGGGCGTGCCCAAGACAATCACCATCGACGACAGCGAGATTCGCGAGTCTTTGAGCGAGTGCGTGGGTACAATCGTCAACGCGATTCGGGTTGCGCTGGAGCGTACTCCGCCGGAGTTGAGCGCGGATATCAGCGATCGCGGCATCGTGCTTACGGGTGGCGGCGCTCTGCTCAAGAATCTGGACAAACGTATCCGCGAAGAGACCGGCCTGCCGGTTTCCATCGCCGACGATCCGCTGGCCAGCGTGGTGCTGGGCACGGGCAAAATGCTCAGTGACTTCAAACTTCTGCGCAAGATCAGCATCGAGTAACAAAGACGGCCGGCCGGAGCGGTGCTCCGGCCTTGCACTTTGCGGGAGCCGTGATTTTCCCGCTGACGCAAAGTTCCGCTTCCCGGTGCCCATGGCTTGGGACGCCGCTGGCAAACCCGGCGCCAGGACTGAAACTCTGAAGCGATGAATGTACTCTCGCGGCACAAGAATACGGTGGTTCTGACAACGGTTTTGCTGGCCCAGTTGCTGGCACTGGCGGTACAGGTGAAGCGCCAGACGGCCGAGGGTCCGGTGCGCGTGATCCGCCTGGTGGCCGTCAGTTCCCTGGCTCCGTTCGAGCGCCTGTTCATTCATACCGGCGAAAGCGTACGCGGAGTCTGGGCGAACTACATCGACCTGCGCAACGTGCGCCGCGAGAATTTGCGCCTGAAGGCCGAATCCGGACAGATGCGCCTGGATCGCGCCAGGGAGCAGGAGGATGCCCGCCAGGCGCGCCGTTTGCAAGCCCTGTTGGGATTCAAGGAACAGTGGATCGATGCCACGGTCGCCGCCCAGGTGATCGGCACCAGCGGCAGCGAAAGTTCCAATCTGCTGTATCTCGACAAAGGCACAAAGGATGGGATCCGGTCCGATATGCCGGTGATTACACCGGATGGCATTGTGGGTAAGGTGCTCACCGTGTATGACGAAACCGCACAGGTTCTGATGATCAGCGATCCGACCAGCGGAGTGGGAGCTACCCTGGCGAACTCCCGTCTCAAGGGCATTGTGAACGGCACTTCCGGCGGCGAACTCCGGCTAAATTACATCATGGGAGATGAGACGGTGCGGCCCGGCGAAGCGCTTGTAACCAGCGGCGGCGACCGGGTCTTTCCCAAGGGATTGCCAATCGGTACGGTGGTCAATGTGAGCATGGGGCGCAACCTGTTTCTCGACATCAAGCTGAAACCGGCAGTGGATTTGGATCGTCTGGAAGAAGTGCTGATCGTCACCGAGCAGAAGCCGCGCGCGCCGGACACAACCGATCTGGGTTCGATCGGCGCCGCCGACATCCTTGCCCAGCATCTGCCGGGCGTACCGGCGTCGAGCGTGGCCCCGCCGCAGCCATCCTCGGCGGCGGCCGCTCCGGTGACTGCGCACGCGGAGGGATCCAAACCCAAACCCGCCGCTCCGGTGCCTGCGCATGGGGATGCATCCAAGCCCAAGCCCGCCGTTCCGGCGCCTGCGCACGCGGAGGGATCCAAGCCCAAGCCTGCCGCTGGGGAAGGGACACCTCCACAATGAGAGCCGCGAATCTCAGCTATACGTCGCGCGAACAGGTGGAAGTGTATCGCTTCTCCTGGCCGCTCTCGGTGGGCTTGCCGATCCTGCTCGTGGGATTGCAGGCGTTTGTGCCCGTGAGGCTGCACTTCTTCCGTATCTTCGACTTTGGATTATTACTGACAGTTTTTTTTGCGGTTTCGCGCCGCAGCCAGTTAAGTGGCCTGCTTACCGGCGCCGCCATCGGATTGCTGCAGGACTGTTTCACGCACACTCCCTTCGGCGTCTTTGGAATTGCAAAGACACTGGTTGGCTATGGCGCGTCGTCGATTGGAATCCGGATCGACGTGGAAAACCCGGGCTCGCGCTTCCTGCTTGTTTTTTTCTTTTATGGCGTCCATCAAGCGGTAGTCGTGGCCATTGAGCGCGAATTGATGGGGCAGTCAGTCCATCTCAATCTTGGTCACGAAGCCGGCGCAGCGGTTTGCAATTCAGTGATGGCCGTGTTTCTGTTCGCCTATTTGAACCGCTTCAAGATCAGGATTTAGGAAGCGTTACCTGGTCGCAATTTCTTTCATGAACGGTCGCGAAGAAAAGGTTCCACTAATTCGTCTGGCGCTGACGCAGTACATCATACTGGGTATTTTTCTGCTGCTGATTTTTGGGCTGTGGCGCTTGCAGGTCCTGCACTCGGACTACTACACGAGCATGGCCGAGCAGAACCGCGTGAAGGAGGTTCCGATCCTGGCGCCGCGCGGCAAACTGCTGGATCGCGAAGGCCGCGCCATCGTCGATAACTATCCGTCGTTTTCAGCCCTGCTACTGCACTCGCAGGGAAAGGTCAGCGAGTCCAGCCTGGAGGCGATCGCCGCTGGACTGCACCTGGATGCCAACGACCTGAAGACGCGGGTGAAGCGGCTCTCGGCCATGCCGGGCTATCAGCCGATCTTCATCAAATACGACATCACGCCGGACGACCTTGCCTTCATCGAATCGCATCGCAACGAATTTCCGGAGCTGGACACCATCACCGTGCACCGGCGCCTTTATCCGAAAAACGGATTCATGGCGCACCTGATCGGCTACGTCGGCGAGGTCAGCGAAGACATGCTGAACAACCCGCGCTTTGAACTCTACAACCCTGGAGACGTAGTCGGGCAGAGCGGCGTGGAAGCCGAGTACAACGACATGCTGATGGGCAAGAACGGCTCGCGGCGCGTGTTGGTGAACAGCAAGGGAAAAGAAGTCGGCGAGTTGAACGACACGCCGGCGATTCCCGGCAAGCCGCTGCAGTTGACGATCGATCTGGATTTGCAGATCGCCGCCGAAGAGGTTCTGGGAGATAACAAGAACGGCGCCATCGTCGCCATGGACCCGAAGACGGGCGAAATACTTGCCCTCGCCAGCCGGCCGGCCTTTGACCCCAATGCGTTCGCCGTGCGCATTTCGAACAAGGAATGGCAAGCGCTCGTGAATGATCCCGGCAAACCTCTGCTGAACAAGGCGATTCAGGCTCAACTGGCGCCGGGTTCCACCTTCAAAGTGATTATGAGTGTGGCCGGATGGCAGGAAGGAATCGCGCAGACTCTGCACGTGAACTGCAACGGCGGCGCCACGTTCTATGGACGCCACTTCGGCTGCTGGCTTAAAGGCGGACATGGCGGCGTAGACCTGCCCAAAGGCATCTACCAGTCGTGCGACGTTTTCTTTTACACCCTCGCCGAGCGGCTGGGCATCGAAAGAATCGCAAAGTATGCCACCATGTTTGGGCTCGGACAAAAGACGGGAATCGATCTGCCACAGGAAGCCAGCGGAGTGATGCCAAGCGAAGAGTGGGCGCTGAAAAATTTCCGGCGCAAGTGGTATGCGGGAGAAACAATCTCGGTCGGCATCGGGCAAGGCGCAGTGGCGGTCACGCCGGTCCAGTTGTTGCGCGCGGCTAGCGCGATTTCAATGGGCGGTCACATGGTTCGGCCGCACGTGGTCTTTCCGGACAAGGTTTCCGAGACCTATCGCAACGCGCTGCATTACTCGGACACCCAGGAGATCGCCATCGATCCGGCCGGCTGGGAGACGATCACGGATGCGATGGCGCGGGTGCTGCTCCCGGGGGGCACGGCTCCGAGCGCGCACATCCCGGGGATAGAAATCGCCGGCAAGACCGGCTCTGCGCAGACGGTCTCGCTGGCGCTTCGCGCCAAGTATGCCAACAAGGCTGAGTTTGCGCAAAACGGCTGGTTCGTTGGATTTACTCCAAAGCGCAATCCTGACATCGTGGTTTGCGTCCTGTTCCAGGGCGGGGAGCACGGCAGGCTGGCGGCACGGTTGGCAACCCAGGTCATCAAGGTTTATGTGGATAAGAAGAACCACCGGCCGCTGGAACATTTGAAGCCACCCCCGGAAAGCGAAGAGCCGGGTGTCCCAGCGCCGCAGCCAGGGACGCTGGGCAGCAACCGCACGCGGCAAAAAACTCTTGCGGTCTCCAGCTTCTGGAGTGATCCGGGAAGCGATCATCTGGAGGCGGCCCGGTTTGTCGTGGATCCAGGGCCGGAAAAAGAATTTCACCGCGCCGTGGCCGCTCCGGGCATGGAACAGTTCGCCCAGAATGAGCCGCCTAGAGAAAATCCTCTGCCGCAGCGAAAGAAGCGTGCGTCGTGGCAGAATTTGCCGGGAGTGGTGGCCACGCTGCCGGAACCGCGATGGCGGACAGGAGACGATCACTGAGCCGTTACGTTCACTTCCGTGATTTTGACTGGGTGCTGCTGATCTTCGTTTTGATCATCTGCCTGCTGGGCGTGTCGGAAATCTACTCGGCAACGCTGCACACCAAGTTCGAAGGGATGCACATCCGGCAGGTGTACTGGATTGTGGCTGGGGTGGCCCTGATGTTTCTGGCCAGCCTGATCAACTACCAGGCGCTGCTGGAACTGGTACCGTGGATGTACGCTGCCAGCCTGGTCTCGCTGGTTTCCGTGCTGGTCTTCGGCAAACGCTACCTGGGCGCCAAACGCTGGATCGATTTCAGGCTCTTCCACTTTCAGCCCTCAGAATGGGTCAAGCTCATTCTGATTCTGGCCATGGCGAAGTATTTTGCCGAGTACAGGGAAAGCGACCTGCCCTTTCGCGAACTGGTGAAGGCCGGACTGGTGGTGCTGCTCCCGATGCTGCTGGTGTTGAAACAGCCGGATCTTGGTACGGCATTGACCTATATTCCGATTGCGGTCATGGCGCTGGTTCTTGGCGGCATGAGGCCCAAGCACGGAATTGTCTTGCTGGTGATTGCGGCCGTGCTGATGCCCGCCATGTGGAAGTGGGGATTGAAACCGTACCAGAAAGAGCGGCTTTCAACCTTTGTCGCGCCCGAAGCCGATTCGCGGGGTTCCGGCTATCAGGTGATCCAGTCGTTGGTCGCCGTGGGCTCGGGAGGTGTGTGGGGCAAGGGCGTAGCCAAGGGAACCCAAACACAGGGGCAATTCCTCCCTGTTCCGCATACTGATTTCATCTTCGCAGCCTGGAGCGAAGAGCATGGGTTTGTGGGCGCGCTGGTGGTAATGCTGTTATACTTCGGGGTGTTGATGCGTTTGATCCATGACGCACAAACCGCGCCGGACCGCGCCGGGGTCTTCCTGATCATGGGAGTGGTCGCGGTGCTGGCGTTCCACGTTTTGGTGAACGTGGGAATGGTTGTGGGATTCATGCCCGTGACGGGTATTCCCCTTCCATTGATGAGCTACGGAGGATCGTCGATCCTGTTTACGTTCCTGGCACTGGGCATTGTGATGAACGTCCGCATGCGCCGGTTTGTAAATTAGGATGACACGTAAAGCGCACCCTGGTTCCGGATTGGCGGAAGCTCCGGAGCCACGGAAACTTCGTAGCGTCCGCGCCATGCCTTGATGACACGTGAGGCTCGCGGATCACGACTTTTTTGCAAAATCCCAGGAGAGCCGCCGGAAGCAGGCGGAGGGAATGGGTCTTCGGCGATGATCGCCGGGGCTTTCGGCGGGGGAAATCCCAGGCCGCATACACGAGATGAAGCCCTCGATGGGAGGGCAAAGCCGGCGATGAAGGGAATCAGGCCGGTCAGAAATGAAGAATTACGCTGCGATCAAAGGGCAGGGAACGGCCCCATCCGGGATTCCAGAAATTGAAATTTGCGGGAAATACTGGAGAGAAGTGGCCACAAAACCCAGGCGCAACGTAACCGGACCGGAGCAAAAGTCTCCGGGGAGTACGGAATCGGTGCATAGGTTCACATCAAACGCAGCCGGAGCCCTGAATGGCGCAAGGCGCCAAGGCAAAACTGGCCGCATGATCCCCGCAACTCAATCGAGCGGGCGAACTCCGTTCCGCGCCCTGGCCGAGAAGCCAGAGAGCGCGGCGCGACGCATTGATCTTCAAAACTGACCATCCTGCCTTTATGCTTCCGGCTCACAACAGCCTGCTCATTGCGACCAGGCCGGGAGCGAACATGAACAAAGAATTGTATGTTTCAACCACCCCGCATGAAACCAAGGTGGCTCTGGTGGAAGACGACCAGCTTGCCGAGGTGTACTTCGAGCGCGAGAACGAGTACACGCTGGCGGGTTCGATTTATAAAGGGCGGGTCACGCGCGTATTGCCCGGGATGCAATCGGCATTCGTCGATATTGGTCTGGAACGCGACGCGTTTCTCTATGTGTCCGACTTTCTGGAACTTCAGGACGAAGACGAAGACGGCGAATTTGAGGATCTGAAAGTTACCGGGGCGACGCTGGCCCAAGCCAACGGACTGATCATTACCGAACCACAGGCCGCGGAAGAAGAGGATGTCGAGGAACCCGAAGAAGCAGCGGGTGACGGCGAGGAAGAAAAGACCGAGGGTAAGGATGAGGGCGCACCGCGCTGGCGTGGACGCCGCCGCCGCCGTGGCAGACGTGGCGGACGTGACCGCATGACGGACGATCGCCTGGCCGAGGCGCAACCTGGTGTCAGCGATTCCAAGGAATTGGCAGGCGAGCCAGGCAATGCCGGGGATTCCGAGGAAACGCCTGTCGAGACTGAACCTGCGGCTGCCGCCCCGCGTGAGCCGAAAAGGCGCCAGTTGCGCGGATTCGAGCCTCGTGGACTGGTAACTCATGGTTTGGCGCGCTCGGTGGACGAAGATGAGATCGAGCCCGAAGTCAGGGCTGAAGCTGCCGATGAACCGGCAGCGGATGGAAAGGATGCTGCACCAGCGGCGATCTCCTACACGCCCATGCTGCTGCCCGGCGAGTCGATTTCCAAGTACAACCGCCCGGATGGGGAAGCTCCGGCGCCGGCTCCCGCCGCGGAAACTGACGCAAACCAGGAATCGGATCACGGCTATGGCCGCGGCCGTGATCGCGACCGCGGTGGACGTGGACGCCGCGGGGATCGTGACCGGGACCGTGGACGTGGCCGCGATCTTGAACGCGAGCCGCGTGAGCAGGAGAGCTTCGCTCTGCCGCAGAACTACACTCCGATTGTTCTGCCGGGTGAATCAATTTCGAAGTATCGCGGCATCGAACCGGTGTCTGTTTTGGAGCCGGCAGAAGCAGCGCTCCCAACCGAGCCGTCAGCCGCGCCAGAAACCACCGCTGCGCTGGAAAACCCAGTTCCAAACCAATCTGAACCAAGCCCGGATGAACCGTTGTCCAGCGCCAGCTATTCAGGCGTGAACGGACTTTCATCCCTGACCCAGCGCTACGCCGCGGAAGTTGAAAAAAGTGAGGCGGAAGGAGCAGCCGGGGAGACCGTTGAACTGGCCGAGGAACCCAGCCGGGAACCGATATTGGAGGAAACTGCAGCAGCTTTGCCGGCGGGAGTTCCCAACGAAGCCTCCACGGTCTCAGAGCTTCCCGCTGCCGAGACGCAATCCGAGCCACCGCAACCCGAGCCATCGCAAACCCAGGATCACAGCCAACCGGCTCCCGCGGAAACGGTACCTGGAGAGATCGAACGAGGCGCGGACGAGGACCTCGAAGCTAAACCTCCGGGACGCGCCCTGGGCCGCCGTTCCTGGCGCGATCGAGTTTCGAAGATCTTCAGCGCCGTGCAGGATGAACAAGCAGCCGCTGTGGCCCCGAACGAATCGGTAATTGCAGAAATGGATGGAGCCGCGTCCGCGGCCGGTGAACGGAAGGCCGCAGAGGAGTCCGGGTCCGAACCGGGCCAAACATCAGAGCAGGAGCCGGCTGCCTATGAAGGTCAGCTCGGCAGCTTTGTGATTGAAGGCGGTCACGTTGAGCACGAAGAACTCGACGAGGAAGAGGCGGAGATGCCGGCCCTGGCCGAGCACTTCGACCGCTATGAAGAGCGCGAGATCGAAGAAGATGCGTTGGAGGATGGAAACGGCTCGCAGATTGGCGCAGCGGTACGCGAGAGCGACGAAGAGAACGAATTAGAGGATGAAGAGTACGACTTCGGCGGCGAAGAGTTCGAGGAATCCGAGATGCTTGCCGGGGAAGACAACGAAGAGGACGAGGGCGAGGAAGCAGACGAGAGCGAAGAGCCCGAGGTTGCCGCTGCCCCCGAAACCGGACGCCAGCGGCCGGAGCGTTTTGAGCGCCGTGAACGCCGCGGCCGCCGTGGCGCGCCTCCGCCGCGCGGTGGGGGACGGATGCGTTCGCGTCAGCAGTCGCGTGCACTGCCTTTGATCAGCGAATTGCTGAAGGAAGGGCAGGAAATCCTGGTGCAGATTGCCAAGGAGCCGATCGGCAAGAAAGGCGCTCGCATTACCAGTCACATTGCGCTTCCCGGCCGTTTCCTGGTGTACATGCCGACGGTCAACCACATCGGCGTGTCGCGCAAGATCAGCAGCGAAGAGGAGCGCCAGCGCCTGAAGCGCATCGTCTCCAGCGAGCGTGAGAACGGGCACGGTGGCTTCATCGTTCGCACCGCGGCCTCCAATATCAAAGAAGATGAATTACGCGCCGACATTCGTTTCCTGAAGCATCTGTGGACCGAAATTCGCACCCGCGCCGAATCCAGCAAGAGTCCGTCCCTGATCTATCACGATTTGAACCTGGTGGAGCGTATTCTGCGCGACCAGGTAACCAGCGATTTCTCCCAGATCTGGGTGGACAATGAAGGCGAGTATGAGCGCGTCGTGCGTTTTGCATCGCGCTTCCAGCCAAACCTGGTGCGCCGCATCAAGCTGTACACCAAGGACACGCCGCTCTACGAGCAGTTCGGAATCAACGAGGAGATCAACAAGAGCCTGAAGTCCAAGGTATGGCTGAAGAGCGGTGGCTCCATCGTGATCAACCAGACCGAGGCCCTGGTGGCCATCGACATCAATACGGGCAAGTACGTTGGCAAAACCTCGCGCCTGGAAGACACGATCGTAAAGACCAACTGTGACGCCGTGAAGGAGATCGTGCGCCAGATTCGCCTGCGCGATCTGGGCGGCATCATCGTCGTCGACTTCATTGACATGGACGAGCGCAAGAATCGCCAAAAGGTAATGCAGGCCCTGGAAGAAGCCATGAAGTCCGATCGCGCGCCATCAAAAATCCTCCAGTTTAATGATTTTGGACTGGTGGCCATCACCCGCAAGCGGGTCAAGCAGTCGCTGGAGCGGACGCTCGGCACGCCTTGCCCCTATTGCGACGCGACGGGATTCGTGAAGTCGGTGCAGACGGTGTGCAATGAGATTTACGTTGAAATGCGCAAGGTGCGCCGCCATGTGGAAAGCAAGGAAGTCATCCTCCGCGTGAACCCCGAAGTTGCCAAGGAGTTGAAGGGCGGCAACGGAAAGTGGCTGCAGGAGATGGAAGAACTGATCGGCCATCCCGTCCTGGTGAAGAGCGACGCACTGCTGCATCAGGAGCAGTTCGATATGAATTACTAAGCGGCAGGCGACAGCATTGCGCGAGGTCAGAAAGGTCCGCCTAGGCGGGCCTTTCCGTTGATGGGGGTGCGAAAATTGGCCGGACCGGGGCAGCGGCCATCGGAAGGCAAGGGACGAAGACAGCTTCATCCCCCCAAGTAGCCTTCCGCCTGGCGACATTCGCACATTTTCCCGCCGCGGAGAATCCCGCCCGGAACTGCGGCGCAGGGCACGTTTCCCGCTCGCCGATCCTGACCGGAATTCCAACGTAAGCAAAGGAAACGCAAGGCCGACGCCAATGCAGAGGGAGTGAATATGCAGAAATATTACGAACTTCCAGACGGAGTTCTAGCCCGATTTGTCCTTTCGTAATCCGTTCGTTTCGTCCTGGGCATCCTTTGCATCACTGCCACATCATCTTGTGGTGTATATGTTATATATATACATCATATTGGGAGTGGAAGCGATTTTGTCACGGAATAAGCATGAGCACGCCGGATATCTTCCGGGTTTGGCCGGAAGTTATGGTTGACTTGCCCGCCCTGAACTCTGCTATAACCAGCGTCTAGTATCCCCCCGAGAAAGCAGAGGAATTCTCCTCGCAGTTAGCCGCGCGCCCGATACGAGAGGAATTCGGATGCGCAATGATCGCCCGACGGCAAAACGCCGCCGCGTCAGCAACTTGGTCATGGTTTCTGCAGGCTGCGTTCTGGCATTTGAAAGGGCCATGAGTTATGTCCGATTCGCCTGAGGTGATGAACATTCGGCAAGCGTCCGAGTATCTTGGCGTGAGCCCGGACACGCTCTACAAGTATGTGTCCGAAAACAAAATCCCGGCATTCAAGCTGGGAAACCGCTGGAAGTTCAAGAAGACGTTGCTTGATCGCTGGATGGAAAGCAAGAGCAGCGGGGGTGAGGGCACGCTGAAACGGAAGCCGAGAGCGATTCGGACTACTGCGGTAGGGTAAAGAGGGTGTCCGCTTATGTTTGGTTTTAGTTTTGGTTCCAACAAAACGATCGTTGGCCTGGACATCGGGTCGAACAGCATCAAAGCCGTGGAGTTGCAGCGAAACCGGGGCGAGATCCTGGTGAGCCATTTGGGCATGGAGCCTCTGGCCAGCGACATCGTGGTCGATTCCATGATCGTGGACAGCGGCAGCGTCGCCAGTGCCATCAGCAAGATATTTGCCGAGCACGCGTTTAAAGCCAAGCAGGTGGCGACCTCGGTCAGCGGCCACTCCGTGATCGTTAAGAAAATCTCGATGCAAACCATGGACGAACCGGAACTAGGCGATGCGGTCCGCAGTGAAGCCGCGCAGTACATACCGTTCGACATGAGCGACGTGAATGTCGACTACCAGGTTCTCAGTGACGACCTGGATGGTCCGACCATCGACGTTCTTCTGGTGGCTGTGAAGAAGGACAAGATTCTGAACTATACCAGTGCGCTGCAGTTGTCGGGACGGCAGCCTGCGATTGTTGATATCGACGCGTTTGCCCTGCAGAACTGTTACGAATACAACTACTCTCCCGCTCCAAATTCAACCACTGCACTGCTTAACATTGGCGCCAGCGTAATGAACATCAACATCGTGCGCGGTGCAATTCCGCTTTTCACCCGTGACGTGAGCGTGGGCGGGAACCAGTACACGGATTCGCTGCAGAAGGAACTGGATCTGAGTTTCGATGATGCCGAGGCACTGAAATTGGGCAAAAAGGTCGGGACCGTCAGCGAAGACGCCAAGTTGCCGATTTTGCAGCAGGTGACCGAGATCATCGTGCTTGAGATTCAGAAGACGTTTGATTTCTTCCGCGCCACCGCCAGCGGCGAGCACATTGAACGGATCTACATTGCGGGCGGTTCCTCGCAGGTGCCGGGTTTGGTGGAGGCCTTGCGGCAGGAATTTTCGATTCCCGTGGACCCGATGAATCCATTCCTGAAAATCGTGCCGCCGATCGGCGAAGGCGCGGACCTGATCGAACGGAACGCGGCGCAACTGGCAGTGGCGGTGGGATTGGCCCTGAGGAGCTTTGAAAAATTATGATCCGGATCAATCTGCTAGGCACGGGAAAACCAAAGAAAGGGAAGAAGGGTCGGCGCTGGTTCGCCATGCCGCAACTCACCACGGCCGGCCCATCTCCATTGATTACGGGCCTGGCGATTCTCGTAGTGGCCGGCGCAGGGCTCTACCTGTATTACCTGCAACTGGAAGGCACGCACGAACGGCTGCAAACCTCAATCGCGGAGGCGAACAAATCGATTGCCTCCATGACGAAAGTGAAACAGGCGTACCTGGAACGGCAGAAGGATTACGACGCGTTCAAGCGGCGGTTTGACGTCATCGACCAACTGCGCGCGGCGCAGGCGGGCCCGGTACTCCTGCTGACCAGCGTAAGTGACACGGTGAACCGGACCGACGGAGTCTGGCTGTTGAACCTGCACGACGACGGGCCACGCGTGTCTTTGGACGGGGTGGCGCTGGGACCGGACCAAGTCGCGAATCTGATGACGAACCTGCGTCAATCCGGGTACTTCAAGAACGTTGAACTGCATGAGACCGCCCAGGAAGACAATTCCAAGATACAGACGTTTTCTTTCAGTCTGGTTTGCGAAAAGACGAAGGCTTAAAGGTCATGGTGAGCTTTAAACAACTGCCCTATGTGGCACAACTCGGAATCGTGGCGCTGGTGATCCTTCTGACTGCGGCCGGGGCCTATTATTTCGCCCTTGAACCATTGGCGAAGGCAAATCAGGCGGATGCACTCACCCTAAAGAGCAAACAGGCCGAAGTTGCGATGTTGACTCCATACAAGGCGAAGCTGGCGGAACTGACCGCGCAGACGGAAGTCCTGAGGGTCCAGATGGAGGCACAGCGCAAAATCGTGCCCGAGGAAAAGGAAATTCCGACTTTTATCACCTTGGTGGAAAACGAGTCTGTTGCTTCCGGCGTTGAAATCCGCCGCTACACGCCGAAGGATACCGTGGCGAAGGAGTACTACGTCGAAGTTCCCATCGAGATCGATGTCGACGGCCCCTTCTACTCGGTGTTGAACTTCTACGAGCGCCTGCAGAAACTGGAACGTATCGTGAACGTCAGCCGGCTCACCATGGGATCACTGAAGAACGGGAAGACTGGGGTCAAGAAGAGTTACCCATGGTCGCCTAATGAAACAGTTGCAGCGAATTGCTGGTTGACGACTTTTTACAGCACTTCCAAAAGCGGAACGCCGGCCGCCGCGCCAAAGACGAAGTAGGAGAGGCCATGAAGAGCATCAAACTTATCTTGGCGATTTGGCTTGCAACAAGCGCGTGGGCACAAACGATGCCGCCGAAACAGCAGGTGAACCCGCCTGCTGCGGCGCATCCCAGCGGGGCTCGGACGCAGCCGCTGACTGCGTCGTCAGCGACGCCGCAGAGAACGACGGCGCAGCCGGCAAACATCCAAGCCAAGCCGTCTGCGGGTTTCGTCAAGACTGGCGCGGCACAGGAGTCTGGCAGACGGCACGGCAGACTGCAGGGCGCGAGGCCGCGAGTTTCCCGCAGCCGAACGGTGGCGGTTGCACGCAAGTCCGGGCACAAGGGACCACGCGATCCGTTCGTCAGTCCGATCGTGGAGCGAAGTCGCGATACGGCCAACTGTACTGGCAGCGGCAGGCAGTGCCTGGTGGTTGGCGAAATCAGTCTGCACGGCGTGGTTCGCTCGCCCAGCGGTTCCATCGCTGTGGTGATGAATGGCGAGCATACTTATTTTCTGCGTGAAAACGATCCCCTCGCCGATGGATCCGTGGTGAGGATTACCAGCGACGCAATTACATTGCGCCAGCGCTCGTCGGATGTGTTGGGGCGAACGGTCACGCGCGAAGTTACCAAGAAGCTCGGAGTGCCTGCGGCGTGAGCAGACACCTAAAGGCGTGAAAGCAATTGCGGAGATCAGCCCGGAAACTGGAGTACATGTGACTGGGACGGACGCGCGAAGCCTGGCAACAGGCGACGCGGGGAGAGCGACGATGAAGTTCAAGCGACTGCTGACGGTAGGACTGATGGCGCTGATTTGCGCCGGCACGGCGACGGCGGCTTCACAACTGAATTCGATGCAAGTGACGCCAAAGGCAAATACGGCGACAGTCAATCTGCGGACCACCGGTTCGTTTACCCACAAGGAATACAGGCCGGAGGAGCATCTGCTGTTGATCGATCTGGCCGGGGTAACCGCCGACGCTGCAGTGGAACGCACGGCCACGCTAAGTTCCGCGGTGCTGAAAAGCTACAAACTCTCCAGCTACACCAGTGCCTCGGGCAGCGACGTCACCCGCATCCAATTGGAACTGGGCGAGCAGGTAACCGCGGACGTAAATGATGTAAGCGGTGGTCTGCAGGTTCTGCTGACCGGCGGTGGGCCAGCCACGGCGGACTCTTCCGCGGCGGTTTCCTCCGATGTCAGCTCCTCTGCTCCCGCACCTGCGGAAATCGCCGTTGCCGTGTCTAAGCCAACGCCAGCGGAGATGTCCAATTTGCCGCAGCGAGCTCCGGAATCCGCCGCGCCCGTTGTTAAGGATGCAGGGGTGGAGCAGTCCGCTCCTGTGGCCGCCGCAGCTATTTCTGCCGAGCGTTCTCCGCAGCGTTCGGTGGGGCCCAGTGAGGCGAGCAGCAGGCTTACTCCGGCCACCATTCGAAACGTGCGCGTACAGCGTGGGCAAGGCACTCTGGACGTCATCATCGAGGGACCCAACTCGGCGAAGCCATTTCTACTGAAGAATCCCGATCGCCTGGTGCTGGATTTCGACAATGCAGTGCTGCGGCCATCAGTCCGCAACATCCCGGTGCATGGCAGGGACGTGCTTCAGGTCCGGGTAGGCCGCTTCCAGGCCGAGCCTCCGATGACACGCATCGTGATAGACCTGAGCGGACCGCGTGATTTCGATGTTGTGTCTGCCGCGGAACTGGTGATTGTGCATGTCAAGAGCGAACATGCCGAAACACTCTCAACGCCACTGAAACCCGCTCCAGCTCCGGCCCTGGCTTCGGCTCCTTCCCCGGCTCCGGATACTGCGCTGGCTTCGGCCTTGGCTTCAGCTCCCGCTCCTGCCCCAGCGTTGGATCCAGTGCCGACTCCGGTCCCAGCTCCGATCCCCGCTCCGGTCCCGGCCCCAGTTCCGGCTCCAGCTCCTGCCCCAGCCTTGGCTTCGGTCTCGGCTCCGGCCCCGGCTTCAATCCCTGCTCCGGTCCCCGTTGCGATCCCGGCCGCAGTTCCGGCTGCGGCTCCTGCCGCAGTTCCGGCTCCTGCCCCTGCCCCAGCGTTGGCTTCGGTCTCGGCTCCGGCTCCGATTCCGACCGCAGTGCCGGCTCCAGCTCCGGTGGAGGTTCCGAAGGTGGCGGAACGACCCCGCTTCAAGGTTACCGCCTTGCAGACCAGTAATGGCGCCAATGCGGCGCCGCCAAGTGCATCACCCACAAAATACGTCACGGCGTCTGTGTCCAACAGCAACTTGCAACCCAGGACGCAACAGAGTGTTGATCCCAATGTCCGGGCGAGCTTTGCAGCCGATACGATGGCGAGTTCTCCTCAGGCAGATAAGCCGGAAGTCGAGATTGCACGCTTGAATGCATCGGTCCCGGATCAAATTCCAGGCAGCGTGGCGGCAGCGGCTCAATCATCTCCCAAATACACGGGCGAGCCGATTTCGGTGAACTTGAAAGATGTGGATTTGAAGGATTTCTTCCGTCTCATTCACGAAATCAGTGGCCTGAACATCGTCCTGGATCCTAGCGTAAAAGGAACTGTTACCCTTGTGCTCGACGACGTGCCTTGGGACCAGGCCCTTGACATCGTATTGAAGAACAATCAACTGGATCGCGAGCTACAGGGAAAAGTGCTCCGCATCGCGTCCATCGACACGCTGCGGCGTGAGGCGGTCGATCGTCGCGCCCATGCCGAGGCGGTTGCCCTGGCAGTGGATCGCCAAACCATCACCCGCTTCCTCAGCTACGCGAGTGCGAAGAACGTCGTTCCGATCATCAAAAAGTTCCTGACCGCCCGTGGTGAAGTCATCCAGGACGAACGCACCAATGCCCTCATTATCTCGGACATCCCCAGCGTCCTCCCCACCTTGGATAACCTGATTACAAAGCTCGACCGGAAGAGCCAGGAGGTGGAGATCGAGGTACGGGTGGTTTCAGCAACACGATCGTTCACCCGGGACCTTGGATTCCAGTTGGGCTTTAACTGGGGCAATGGCACCAGCACAATTGGCGGCTCAAATCCGAGCGGCGCTACGACGACCACCACCGGCACGACCGCAAGCACCGTCCCTCTTTTCACCAATCTTCCGGTAACCGAACCGACGACCGGCCTTTCGTTGAGCAACATCACCAAGACGTATGGGATCGACGCGATCCTGACAGCGGCCGAGACTCACAACCTGGCCAAGGTTCTCTCCCGGCCTCGGGTCGTGACCCAAAGCAACGTGAAGGCTGAGGTGAAGCAGGGCGTGGAGATACCTGTTTACACCGCTCAAACCGCCAACGCGAATGCCAGCGTCTCCTATGTGAATGCGGTCCTGCGCCTCACCGTAACGCCGCAGGTCACCATTGATAACACGATCTTCCTGACCGTGGATGTTGAGAACACCCAACCCAGCGGCGAACTCAACGACAACTACATCCTGACGACGCAGCAGGCGACCACCCAGGTGCTGGTCACCGATGGCGGCACGGTCGTCATCGGCGGGGTCATCCAGACGACGAACACAGTGAGCGTTTCGCAGACGCCCTGGCTGGGTGATATTCCGTGGCTCGGCAACCTGTTCAAGCAGCGCTCAGTCTCCACGCAGACGGAAGAACTGATTTTCTTTATCACTCCGAAAATCATCCAGACCTAGACGGCGCCCTCTGTCTGGCGCAAACGGGCTTCTTCGGGAGCCCGTTTTCCTTGGAAGCGTTTACAATCATCATGATGAATTATCGACAGCGGCAGAAAGAACTGCGCGAGGCGCTGGATCGGCAGAAGGTGGATGCGCTTCTGGTTACGCATCTGCCGAACGTGCGCTATCTGTGCGGTTTCAGCGGCAGTTCCGGTGTCCTGCTTGCGGCCCGGCGTCCTGTCTTCCTCACCGATGGAAGGTATGCGGAGCAGGCCTCGGCCCAGGTCGAAGGCGCCCGCGTTGCCGTCGTAAAGGGCTACCCGTTGGCGGCCGCGGCTGCAACTTGCGTCAAGTCGGGGCTCAAACGCGTTGCCATTGAATCCGAGCATCTCACCGTAGCTCAGCTAGGCGCTTTCGAGAAGGCGCTGGGCAAGGGAGTCAGAGTCATCCGGCTGGCGGGAGCCGTGGAACAGTTGCGCGCGCTGAAGGATGTCGACGAGATCCAGTTGCTGCGCAACGCCGTGGAGCTTTCCTCGAAGCTTTTCCGCCCGCTGCTAAGAGCGATGCACAAGGGTCTGGCCGAATCCACGATTGCAGCAAAGCTTGAATCCATGGCCAGGAGAGCGGGCGCGGAGGGCATGTCCTTTCCGACGATTGTCGCCTCGGCTGAACGCTCGGCGTTGCCGCATGGGGTCGCCTCGGCGGCGAAGCTGCCCTCGACGGGATTCGTGGTGTTAGACTACGGAATTGTACTCGACGGCTACTGCAGTGACATGACCCGGACCGTGCATCTGGGAAAGGCACCGGTCGAGGCACGCGCACTTTATGATGCCGTTCTGGAGGCGCAGTTGGCGGCGATCCGCGTGGTGCGACCCGGGGCCACCGCCGCAGAAGTCGATCAAGCGGCGCGCCGGGAGTTGAAGCGTGCCAGGCTGGATCGTTTTTTCTCCCACTCCACCGGACACGGCGTGGGACTGGAAATACACGAGTTACCAAGGCTGGCGGCGCGCAACGAGACGGTTCTGCGCCCCGGGATGGTCGTAACCGTCGAACCTGGTGTTTATCTGCCGGGAAAATGCGGCATTCGGATTGAGGATATGTTGCTGGTGACGGAAGGCGGAAACGAGGTGCTCACGCCGGTGAGCAAAGAGTTGATTGAATTGAACTAGAGTGTGGGATCAAGGGTAAGTACAAAAAGGTGCTAAATCCATCGCTGCGTCGCGAACCGAGCGGCACTTCCGGAAACCAATGAATCAAAAGGAAATCAAAGAGCTGATTGAGTTTCTTGTTGAGAAAGATATTGCCGAGTTCGAACTGGAGCGTGGCGATATCAAGATCCGCGTCAAGCGCGGGCAGAGGCCTGCGGCTGCTTCCTGTGAGGCGCCTGCTGTAACTGCTGCGCCTCTGCCGCTTCCAACTTCTGCACCGGCTCCGGCGGCAAGCGCTCCCGCCAATGAAAGCGAAGAGGGCATCGATATCATCAAGTCTCCCATTGTGGGGACTTTTTACGAAGCTGCGTCCCCGGGCTCGCCCGCGTTTGTCAAGGAGGGTGATACCGTCGCAATGGGCCAGGTGCTCTGCATTGTCGAGGCCATGAAGCTGATGAACGAGATTGAATCGGAGGCGGCGGGCAAGATTTTGAAAATACTGGTTTCCAACGGTCAGCCTGTCGAGTACGGCCAGCCATTGTTTAAGCTTCGTACCAACTGAACCAGCCGAACCCGGGCCTGGTCCGGCCCGGTGGTCTTCTGCGGCGTAGCGGAGGCGCTCCGCGCAATCGATGCGAACCGCGCCTTGAGCCATCCATAAGGGATCAGGCGGCCACGCCGCACGCCGGCTTGGCCAGCGGGAGCACACGGAAGCATGTTCAAGAAGATTCTGATTGCCAATCGCGGTGAAATCGCGCTCCGCATCATTTGCGCCTGCAAGGAGCTGGGCATCAAGGCGGTCGCGGTTTATAGCGAGCCGGACCGCAACTCACTGCATGTCCGTTTTGCCGATGAAGCACTGTGCATTGGACCGGCGCGCGCCGGCGATAGCTACCTTCATATTCCCGCGGTGATCAGTGCCGCCGAAATTGCCAATGTAGACGCGATTCATCCCGGTTATGGATTGTTGAGCGAAAACGCAAATTTTGCGCATGTCTGCGAAGCATCCGGTCTCAAGTTCATTGGACCTCCGCCGGAGATCATCCGCATGATGGGCGAGAAGGAAAAGGCGCGCCAGGCCATGAAGCGCTGCGGGGTGCCGATCCTTCCAGGTTCTGACGGAGTCATCGGTACCGGGGAGGAAGCGCTGCAGTGGGCTCGAACCGTGGGATTCCCGGTCATCGTGAAGGCCTCGGCGGGCGGAGGCGGCCGAGGAATGCGCATCATCCGGTCAGCCGAGGAATTACCACACATGTTCGGCGCGGCGCACTCGGAAGCGGCTTCGGCTTTCGGCAATGGGGACCTCTACATGGAGAAGTTTGTTGAGCGGCCCCGCCACATCGAGTTCCAGGTTTTGGCCGACGAGCACGGAAACGTGGTGAGTCTGGGTGAGCGTGACTGCTCCATCCAGCGGCGTCATCAGAAGCTGGTGGAGGAATCACCCTCTCCCAGCGTGTCTCCTGAACTGCGCAGCCGGATGAACGGCATCCTGGAAAAAACCATGAAGGAGATCGGCTACGTCAACGCCGGGACCGTCGAGTTTCTGATGGACGAGGATGGCAGCCTTTTCTTCATTGAGATGAACACCCGCATCCAGGTGGAACATCCCGTCACCGAGTTTGTCACCGATGTTGACCTGGTGAAGAGCCAGATCCTGATTGCCGCCGGAGCCAAGCTCGCCGACATCATTGAGCGACCCATCGTTTCACGCGGCCACTCGATTGAGTGCCGCATCAACGCCGAGCATCCCGAGAAGTTTACGCCCTCGGCCGGCCGGATTACCGTATTCAACACGCCCGGTGGAACCGGCGTCCGGGTGGATACGGCCCAGTATCAGGATGGCGTTGTACCTCCGTATTACGATTCCCTGATCGCAAAGTTGATTGTCCGGGGCAAAGATCGCCCGGAGGCGCTCGCCCGTATGAGGCGAGCTCTGGACATGTTTATCGTGGAGGGCATCCACACCTCCATTCCTTTGCACAAGCGTATCCTGCGGGACCCGGATTTTGTGGCGGGAAACTACGATACCAAGTTTATGGAACGCTTTCTGGCGAAGAGGTAGCGCGCCAGGAACATCAACTGGCGGCCACGAGGTGCCCTTTTCAGCAGAGAGCTTCCGGGAGTGAACAGCCATGAAGATTCCACTCCTCTATCCCATCCTTGACGCAGACAGTTTGAGCGCCATGTGCGATGGCGGAGGGTCGCTGCCGCCGATCTGTGACCATGCACTGGCCTTGGCCGAGGCGGGCTGCACGCTGATGCAGTATCGCGCCAAGCGGACGAACGTAAGCGCAGCCCTGGCGCAGGCTCGGGAATTACGGCGGTTGCTTCCGGGAGTTACGCTGATCATGAATGATCGCGCGGACCTCTGCCTGGCGGCCTCCTTCGACGGTGTACACCTGGGGCAAGAGGACCTTTCGCCGGAAGGTGCGCGCCGCGTGGTTGGCAGCCAGGGCATCGTTGGGCTCTCCACGCACAATGCCGCACAGGCCGCGGAGGCGCTTACGAAGCCGGTGGACTACCTGGCGATCGGTCCCGTCTTTATTACCGGCAGCAAGGAGAAACCGGACCCGGTTGTGGGTCTGGCGGCTGTGTCCGAGGTCAGGCGCTTGCGCAATGATTCCGGCCGGGAACTCCCTTTGGTGGCCATTGGCGGCATTAAGAGGGCCAATGCCGAAGCCGTCCTGAAGGCTGGGGCGGACTCAGTGGCCGTAATCGGCGACATTTCCCGTTCGCCGCGCGAATCGGCTAGGGAATTTTTCCGCCTGATGATGTAGAGTTTTGTTCTAGCGTTCCGAACGGCTGCTGGCGGCCCGTTGGGCCGATTTGCCGTAGCATTTGATTGCCCAGGACAATTCTGTTTTCAAGGAGAGCGGTGAGTCAGCTCACAAAGCAATCTCATTCCGGACAGGACCAGGAATTTGTAAAAGGCCTGGGTCTCACCAGCGCCACCACATTGGTGATGGGCTCGATGATTGGATCGGGCGTCTTTATCGTGGCGGCTGACATTGCACGCATCGTAGACTCGCCTGCTCTGCTGATTGCGGCGTGGCTGGTAACCGGGTTCATGACGGTAGTAGCAGCTCTCTCCTACGGTGAACTGGCGGCCATGATGCCCAACGCGGGCGGCCAGTATGTCTATCTGCGAGAGGCGCTTGGACCACTGTGGGGTTTCCTGTATGGCTGGACGCTCTTCCTGGTGATTCAGTGCGGTACGATTGCCGCCGTCGGCGTTGCCTTTGGCAAGTTTCTTGGCGTCTTCCTGCCTTCCGTTTCCTCCTCCAACTGGATTTTGCACATCTGGAAGGTTCCTGCAATTCACCTGGGGCCGATGGTACTGGGGAACATGGAAGTAGGACTGAATACCCAGAACCTGGTTGCCATCGCCATGATCGTACTGCTCTCAATCGTCAATATTTTCGGCGTGAAGACCGGCGCCTTCGTGCAGGTCGTGTTCACGACCGCGAAGATTGCGGGCCTGCTGGGACTCATTGTGCTGGGAGTCTGGATTGGCAGCACGCCCGAGGCGCTGCATGCAAATTTCGGCGCGAACTTCTGGCTCCATGCGGGGCTGGGCGTGCTGCACAAGATTCCGGTTGGGGTCAGCGGAGCCACTGCCCTGGTCTCCACCATTACGGTCATCGCCGTGGCGCAGGTTGGATCGTTGTTTTCAGCAGATGCGTGGAACAACGTCACCTTCACCGCGGGCGAGGTTCGCAATCCGCAACGCAACCTGCCCCTCTCGCTTGTGATCGGAACCGGCACGGTCATCCTCATCTACATTGCCGTGAACTTCATCTACCTGCTGGTGCTTCCACTCTGGGGCGACCCTTACGCCATGACCAGCGTCGGGCGCGGGATTCAGTATGCTTCCGAGGACCGCGTGGCTACGGCGGTGATGCAGCAGATCATGGGACAGAGCGGGGCCAAGTTGATGGCGCTGGCAATTCTGGTCTCCACCTTTGGCTGCAACAATGGACTGATCCTGGCCGGCTCGCGCGTCTATTACGCCATGGCCAGGGACGGACTTTTTTTCCGCTCGGTGGGCCGGTTGCATCCGCGCTTCAAAACCCCGCACCTATCTCTCCTGGTGCAGTCGGTCTGGGCCAGCGTCCTGTGCCTCAGTGGAAGCTACGGCCAACTGCTTGATTACACGATTTTTGCAGTACTGCTCTTTTACGTCCTCACCCTGTTGGGGCTGTTCGTACTGCGCCGCACGCGCCCGGATGCGCCGCGTCCTTACCGCGCGCTGGGTTATCCCTGGCTGCCTGCCATCTACATTGTGATGGCGTTGTTCATCGATTTAGTTCTGTTGCTCTATAAGCCTCAATACACCTGGCCGGGCCTGGTCATTGTTCTGCTTGGCATTCCTGTCTACTTCCTATGGTCGCGCCAGGCGAACGATGGTGGCAATGCGGCATAGTTCAAGCCCTTATTGAAGGAGAGCGGAAAGCCAATGTTGAATCTGCTGGCAAGAAAACCAATGCACATGCTTCTGCACGAAGCATCCGAACAGAACGAACGCAGCCTGAAGCGCGAACTGGGCCCCGTACAGCTGACAGCGCTGGGAGTCGGAGCGATCATCGGCGCTGGGATTTTTGTCATGTCGGGATTGGGCGCGCACTATGCCGGACCCGGATTGATGTTGTCCTTCGTGCTCTCCGGATTGGGCTGCGCGTTCGCCGGCCTGTGCTATGCGGAATTTGCGGCGCTGATTCCACTGGCTGGCAGCGCCTACACGTACGCCTACGCCACCCTGGGCGAGTTATTCGCATGGATCATCGGCTGGGACCTTACCCTGGAGTATGCGATGGGCGCCAGCACGGTCTCATCCGGATGGTCAAACCATTTCATTGAGTTCATGCGCTACTTCAACGTGGATATTCCACTGTGGCTGGCCTATGACCACTGGACGGGCATGCGCGCGGCACAGGACATCGTCGCCCGCCATATGACAAAGCTGGCGCATCCGGAACTGGCTCCAGGAACCCAGAGCTTCTTGCAGGCGATGGATGCTCTGAAACACAGCGGCTCCCCGGAACTGGCGCAGCAGGCGCGTGTACTGCTCGGAGCGCCACACATATTCGGAGTGGAGATTGGCTTCAACCTTCCGGCATTCGTCATCGCGCTCCTGATCACATGGGTGCTTGTGGTCGGCATCAAAGAGAGCGCGCGGTTCAACGCCACCATCGTAGCCATTAAGGTCTCAATCGTGCTGTTTGTAATCGTCCTCGGCTCGCATTATGTGAACCGCGGCAATTGGGGCACAGACTGGCACTCGTTCGCGCCCTACGGTTTTTCGGGAATCGGCGCGGGAGCCGCCTACATCTTCTTTGCCTATATCGGATTTGACGCGGTCTCCACGACCGCCCAGGAGGCCAAGAATCCGCAACGCGATTTGCCCATCGCCATCATCACTTCACTGGTCGTGTGCACCGTGCTCTATATTCTGGTGGCTGCCGTGTTAACCGGCATGGTTCCGTGGCGCGAGATCAATATCGAGGCTCCCATTGCGCGCGCATTCTCCGACCGCAGTCTTGGCTGGGCATCACAGATCATCACGACGGGCGCACTGGCGGGATTGACGAGCGTGATGCTGGTCATGCTGCTCGGGCAAACCCGCGTGCTTTACGCCATGGCAAGCGACGGGTTGCTGCCGAAAAAATTTTTCAGCGCCATCCACCCGAAGTATCGCACTCCCTACAAAAACACAATCCTGGTGGGATTGCTCGCGGCCATCGTCGGCAGCGTGACCCCAATCGACGACATCGGCAAGATGGTCAATATCGGCACCTTGCTGGCCTTTGTGATCGTCTGCATCGCCGTCATGATCCTGCGCCAGACAAACCCTGACCAGCATCGGCCGTTCCGCGTTCCGTGGGTGCCGTTCATCCCGGCCATGGGGATTCTCTTCAACGGCTACATGATGTACAAACTGGGTTGGGTGAATTGGGCGCGGTTGATCATCTGGCTGATTATCGGCCTGTTCATTTATTTCTTCTATGGTCGTCACCACAGCAAAGTGCAGGCGGCGATCGCCGAGAACGCTGCTGCCCCGGCAGATTAAGCTGGCCGGCTGATCCGAAAGCGCTCTTGCCCGCAAGAGCGCTTTTTTGTGCGCAGTTTTCCAGCGAGCCTCACGGCATCGCGCTTGCGTCTTTCCGCCGTGCCCCCTGTCCGAGTACAATCGCCGCGAGAGTAGCGATGCGAGCATTGCGAAATGTAAGGGTACTTTCGGCGGCTCTGTTGTGCGTGGCGATGATCGGCACGGCCGGCTTCCACTTCATAGAGCACTGGAGCTGGTTTGACGGCTTCTATATGGTGCTCACAACACTGACCACCATTGGCTACCAGGAAGTGCACCCGTTGTCGCAGGCTGGACGGTACTTCAATGTTGGTATCATCCTTACCGGTGTCGGATTGGTGTTCCTGCTCCTGGGGGCGTTCGGACAGGCACTGCTGGAATTTGAATTCAACAATCTGATTGGCAGGCGAAGAATGCAACGGGAGATCGGGCGGTTGAAAGGACATTACATCATTTGCGGCGCGGGCCGCGTGGGCCGCGCCGTGGCTCGCCAACTGGAAAGCGAGCCCGCGCCGTTCGTCATCCTGGAAAGCAACGAGGTCAAGGCCGAGCGAGTCCGGGCGGAAACAAACTGGTTGATCGTCCACGCCGACGCAACCCTGGAGGCGCAACTCCTGGCCGCGCGTATTGGCGAAGCCGCCGGGTTGGTGGCCGCAACCACCACCGACGCAACCAACACATACATCGTGCTGACGGCGCGCAGTCTGAATCCGGGCCTGAAGATCATTGCGCGTGCCAGCGAAGAGGACGCGGAGAAGCACTTGCGGACCGCAGGAGCGGACCAGGTGGTTTCGCCTTACAGTTTTGCGGGGTTTCGCATCGCGCAGGCTTTTCTTCGTCCTCACATCATCAACTTTCTTGAGGTGGCTCTGCTGCGTAGCTCCGAGCTTGGATTGGAACTGGAGGAGCTGACAATCAGTCCTTCCTCGGTCTATGTGGGCCAGGGATTGCGCTCCTCCGGAATTCGTCATGACCTCGGGATCACGGTTCTGGCAATCAAACGGGAGGGCGAGGAGATGAAGTATAGCCCGGCGCCTGACGCTGTTCTTTGCGCGGGGGATCACCTTATCATAATGGGGGAGCCTGCGAAGTTGCGAGAGCTGGAATTGCTGGCTGGAGCGAAACGGTGAAAATCACGACCGCTGCCGAAATGTCTGCAATCGACCGTGCCACCACGGAGCGCCATGGCGTGCCTTCCCTGACGCTGATGGAGAACGCCGGCAGCGCGGTGGCTGACTTCGCGCGCGCGCACTGGCCGGCTGCGAACCGATTCACCGTGGTCTGTGGCAGAGGCAACAACGGCGGCGACGGGCTGGTTGCCGCCCGTCGCTTGCATGGTGCCGGCAAGGTGGTGGAAGTTCTGTTGCTTGGCGCCGCCGAGGGACTGAAAGCGGACGCAGCCAGCATGTTGGCGCGGCTTCCTTTGCGGCCAATCGTGGCGTGTACTACAGAGGAAGTTGGGCGGGAATACGCGCGCAGCCTGGCCGGCGCGGATCTTATCATCGATGCGATTTTCGGAACCGGATACAGGCCGCGTGAAGATGCGTCCCACTCTCAGGAGTTAGCCGAAGCCGCCATTGAGGCGATCAATGCGGCATCGGCGCCGGTGCTCTCGGTTGACCTGCCTTCGGGCTCGGATGCCGATGTCATCTCCGGTGGCGCGGATGTTCGCACCGTGGTGTGCCGCTCCAGCGCGGTGATTACTTTTACGGCGCCCAAACCCGCTCACATGTTCGCTAAATTGACGCGGGGAACCATCGAAGTCGCACCGATCGGCACCCCGGAGGTTGCGATCGTGTCCGCGCAGAATCTCCATGCGGTGACCCCGCAAGAGGTTTCCGCACTCTTCGTTCCCCGGGCGCTGGATAGCAACAAGGGAACCTTTGGACATGTGCTGGTGGCGGGAGGATCGCTGGGGAAGGCTGGAGCTGCCGCCATGTGCGGCACGGGTGCCTTGCGCATTGGAGCCGGGCTGGTAACGGTGGCAGGCCCATCGTCCGTGCTGCCGACCCTGGCGGGTTTCGCGCCGGAGTTGATGACCGAGCCGCTGGGCGATGCGAACTCGCACGGCGTGGCCGCAACCGATGCTGCTCGCCTGCTGGAACTGGCGAAATCCCGGGACGTGCTGGCCATTGGGCCGGGTTTATCGCAGCGACCCGGGGTGGCGGAGTTTGTGCACCGTGTGGTGAAAGGATCACGCTGCCCGGTGGTGCTGGATGCGGATGGATTGAACGCATTTGCCGGTTCGCCGGAGACTCTGCAGGGCGGTCCGCGCCCGCTGATCCTCACACCGCATCCAGGGGAAATGGCGCGGTTGACCGGGCGCAGCGTAGCAGAGATCCAAGCGAACCGGGTTGGCACTGCGCGGGAGTTTGCGCGGCAGCATCGCTGCGTGCTGGTGCTGAAGGGATTCCGGACGGTAATTGGCTATGCGAATGGCGAGGTCTGGGTGGTAGCCACGGGAAATCCAGGGATGGCGACCGGTGGAACCGGAGACATTCTTACAGGTATGATTGCGGGCGCGCTGGCCCAGTTTCCTGGCTACCTGGAGGAAGCCGTACGAGCTGCGGTGTTTCTGCATGGGCTGGCCGGGGATGCGGCCGCCGAGCGCATGGGCGAGGAGGCGCTGGTGGCAACTGACCTGCTCCGTTGTCTGCCGGCAGCGTTCCGCAAAATGCGGCAGCGTGCCCAGGCAAGAAACATTCGCCTTCGCTAACGTAATTTTGGGCTCGACTCATGGCCTCCGATGCTATGATTCGGGCAATGACACGCGATTTTACTTCGCACTCCGCTGAGGACACGGTTGAGTTGGGACGCCAACTGGCGTCGCAACTGCGGAACGCCCACGTGGTGCTGCTGCGAGGGGATCTGGGTGCGGGGAAGACGACACTGGTGAAGGGCATTGCCGAGGGCTTCGGAGCCGCCGAGGCCGACGATGTCACCAGCCCAACTTTTACGCTGATCCACGAATACCACGGCCCGGACAAAGACGTCTTTCACATCGATCTGTACCGGCTGGAGAAGCCGGGCGAGATGGACTCACTTGGCCTGGAAGACCTGATGCTGGAAGAGCGCAACGTGTTGCTGATCGAGTGGGGCGAGAAGTTTCCCCGCATCCTGCAACAGAAGGACGCCGAGATCGTCATTTTGCGCGTGGGCCACGACGAGCGCAAAGTGCGGCTGACGATCGGGGTATGAGTTCCGCGGCCGAGGTTCGCAACAACATCGCCGCGCCGTGCAGCATTCCTGTGCTGTGACGGGCGCGGCGCTTATCGTGATCTGCGTTTCCTAATATCCCATCACGTTGTAACCGCAATCGACATGGATCACCTCACCGGTGATCGCAGAGGCGCCGTCACCGGCGAGGAAGGCAGCGGTAGCGCCGACCTCGAGGGGATCGACGTTGCGTTTGAGGGGTGCCCGCTCGGAGACGAGTTTTAGGAAGTCCCCCAAGGTGCCAATGCCGCGCGCGGCAAGGGTTCGGATGGGTCCGGCGGAAATGGCGTTGACGCGGATGGCTTTGGGTCCGAGCGATGCCGACAGGTAGCGCACGGTGGCTTCCAGTGCGGCTTTGGCCACGCCCATCACGTTGTAACCCTGCATCACCTTCTCGGCACCGAGATACGTCAAGGTGATGATGCTGCCGCCGTCGGTCATCAGCGGCTCGGCGCCGCGAGCCAAGGCGATCAACGAATAGACGCTGATGTCATGGGCGATGCGGAAGCCTTCGCGGCTGGTGAGCAGGAAGTCATTCTTCAAATCATCGGCCGGAGCGAAGGCGACGGAGTGCACCAGGATGTGGATCTTGCCGTCATACTTCTCGCCGATCTGCTGGAAGACCTGGGTGATCTCCTCGTCCTTGGTGACGTCACACTGGAATCCCTGCGCTCCGGGCAGGCTGCCGATAATCTCTTCGGCTTCCAGGCGCAGGCGTTCGTTCTGATAGGTGATTGCGATCTGTGCGCCTTCAGCGTGCAGCTTTTGGGCGATGGCCCAGGCGATGCTGCGCTTGTTGGCCAAGCCAAAAATAACGGCCACGCGCCCTTCGAGGCTATTTGCCATCTATGTTTGTGCTCCCCAGCAATGAACTTGAGATTGAATCCGTACTCAAAGGATAGCAGCCCGTGGACCGAACTGGAAACCTCTTCGCGGCATGTGCACGTGTTGTGATCACCAGTGATCGTGAGGTTCATCACATCGGTATGGCCGAAAGATGGTTATGTTGGAGGCGTTATTTGGAGTTACTATGACGACCAAGACTCTGGAAACGACGGCGGCGGTTCTTGATGGGCAGGATTTTCCCGTCATTGAGCCGCAAAGAGGAGCTTGTGTTGAGTTCGTGAAGTTCTGCAAGGAGCAACACCTCAACTCCCGCGCAGCGCATACGTTTCTGCGCGTGCTCCATAACAAACCCTGGGAGCAGGAGTGCGAGAAGATTCGCGAAGCCATGCGTCCCGAAGTCGATCGCATTTTTGGACCAGCGGAGAAGGCGCTGAACGAAGGCGTCAATTGCAAGGAAGTTCTGGCCATGCTGGTCGAGGCACTGAAGAAAGCCGAAAATCTGTAAGCGCTGCGAAAATTTTAGCTGGGTGGAATTCATTTTTTCATTCGGTTCGTTCATAGCAAAACCCGTCTTAGCCGGCGGGTTTTGTTGCGTTTGGACTGGTTTTGGTGCGGATGGATTGACTTAACAGGTAATCGTTTGAGAGCCGTAATTTATCGATCTGCCAATCGTTGCGGAAGGTGACGAACGATTACCCAGATAGTCAGCATAATCGGCTCTCGATGATATCCATATAGTAACTATTGGCAAAACCCGACGACGGAGGAACGGCAAGGCTGGCAGCAGGCTTGACAATTTCACCCTGGCGACAGAAGCAGAAGAGGTTTGAGTGAGCCGGCCCATCGCGTGCTTCAGAATTCAACGCCCGCGAAAATCGTGACATTCAGCCTGAGCAGATCGCCAAGAGGACAAGCTGCGGGTGAAGTTGGGACAGCAGTGGTTCAGTACAACCTCATCCTAGTGACGGTTCAATCGTTACGTGGGGGCCAGTTACCCAGGAGAATTTCCCAAACGAGAGCTTGTGCACTTCCTGCCGGTGGAGGATTATGTTTCGCGGAAGCAATGTCAGGTGTATTCGGCGGGGTCCGCACACGGCAGATGAGAGCCATTTTGCGTTTCCACGCGAGCGTTGCCAGATTGCGGCCCGCGATTCATTCTGCAGCGCTTCCCAGGAGGTGAATCGATGAACCATCGTCTCTGCACAGCGTTGGGTTGCGTGGTCTGCTTTGCCGTGTTCGCCGTGGTTGCGGTTACCCCGGCTGCGGGCCAGGCCGTTCCGGTCCCCAGCGCTACTTACGTTCCAGTGACCCATGACTCCTATCCTTTTGGCGCCGCCAATCATCTCAACGTTCCCGAAGACCTCGCCCGGGTTGGCTATGTTGAGGAAGAATATTTTGTGAGTGGAACCGCCAACGTTTACAACTGGACGCCGCCCGGTACCGCTACGGTGCGCACGGCCAATGCGCCGTACACCACGCGCATGCTGGTTCGAAGACCCATCAACAGCAGGCAGTTCAGCGGCAATGTGATTGTCGAAATCATGAACGCCACCAACTATGTGGATTTCGAAATTGGCTGGGCTATTTCCAAGGAGCAGATCGTACACCACGGCGACGTCTGGATTGGTTTTACCAGCAAGCCGGTGACGGTGGCCGCGCTGAAAACATTTAATCCGACGCGCTACGCGCCGCTGAGCTGGGCCAATCCGCTGCCGCTGACGGACCCGGATAATTGCACGACGCTGTACACCATCATTGGCGGCGATAGTTCACGCACCACCGAGAACGGCCTGCTGTGGGATATCTTCAGCCAGATCGCGGCATTGGTGAGAAGCGACGCGTCTGACAATCCTCTGCGCAGGTTCCGGGTCGAGCGCGTGTATGGCTACGGCTACTCGCAATCGGGATTCGATCTGCAGACTTACATCGACGCGGTGCATCCGCTGGCCAAGCAGGCCAACGGCAAGTACATGTTTGATGGGTTTCTGGATGTTGCCGGTTTCAATGCCGCGGCAACCATCAACCAGTGCCAGCCGGGACTCTATGGGGAGGGATTCTTCTTCGGGCCAGGGCCTTGGCAGATCAGCGACGCCGGCGTGCCGGTGATCCGAATGGCAACCGACAGCGAGGAACTGCTCGCCCTGGTGCAGTCGGGACGGCGCGCGGACAACAACACATACCCGGATCAATTCCGCGAGTATGAGTTGGCGGCGGCGGCGCATGCCTCGCCGAATGAACTTGATTTCGGGCCTGCCTTTGCGGACATTCTGGCTGCCGGAGCACCCATGCCGGCGCAGAGCTGCGGTTTTGGTCCACGCAGTCCTTACCCGACAAAAGCCCTGCAGAACGCCGCCTTTGCGAATCTCGATCTTTGGGTAAGGCGGGGTGTCGAGCCGCCTCCGGGCCTGCTGTTGAATTTCCTGAGCGATGGTACCCAGGTTCTGGATACATACGGAAATCCTACCGGGGGAGTGCGCACACCGTACGTGGATGTTCCGACGGCGCAATGGTTCTCCGCCAGCACAGGGCCTGGCCTCTGCTATCTGATCGGGTATGACCAGCCATTCGCCGAGACGCAATTAGAGACCCTGTATCCCAACAAGGAAGCTTACTTCAAGCTCGTCCTTGCGGATACGGCGCAACTGGTCGAGCAGCGCTACATTACGCCCGAAGACGGACTGAAGATCATCCAGGAAGCGCGCCAATCCACGGTGCCGGCTGCCGCGGATATTCCGTCCGATTTACCGGACGACATCTACCAGTACTTCTGGTGGTTCTGAGTTGCTGGGCAATGGCGGAATGGAAAGTTGTCCATCCCGCCATTGCGGTTCATGATGCCGGCCGCGTTCACGGCGGCAGAAAATTCAGAGTGGCTCCCGATGACGGACCACGGGGCAGCGGGTGCGCCGGCCGGCGACGAATCCTCTTTGTGGAATGAGTGGCGGCTAATATAATTTTGCATTAGACGACGGCGGGCGGAAACGCGGGCCGCATCTTCTGGAAAGGCAGAGGGCTGAGCTCGAGGGGCGCGGGAGCCAATGCGTCCGTCGGCAACTGCAGGCGCAGGCTTGCAGCTTCCAATGAAAACTTACCTATGAAAATTCACGAGTACCAAGCGAAGGCCATTCTTTCAAAGTATGGAGTGGCAGTGCCGCGCGGCACGATGGTGGAGTCGCGTGAGGCAGCCGAGCGCGCCGCCAAAGACCTGATGGGAGCGGGCGCCACGGGAGTTGTAGTGAAGGCGCAGATCCATGCCGGCGGGCGCGGCAAGGGCGGAGGCGTGAAGCTCGCCAAGAAGTACTGGGAAGCCGGCGTGATCGCCGAGCAGATGCTGGGGATGCAACTGGTGACGCACCAGACCGGGCCGGAGGGCAAGAAGGTCCGGCGGTTGCTGATTGAAGAGACGCTGCCGATTGCCAGCGAACTGTACCTGGGGATCGTGCTGGACCGGGCGGTGGCGCGACCGGTGTTCATGGCGTCCAAGGCGGGCGGGATGGAGATCGAAGTAGTTGCGGCCAATGACCCGACGGCAATCATCAAGGAGTATATCGATCCGGCGATCGGGTTCCAGGCCTTCCAGGCGCGCAAGATCGCCTTCGCCCTGGAACTGAAGCCGGAGTTCATTGCGCCGGCGGTGAAGTTCATGATGGCGCTGTACAAGGCGTACGAGGAAACCGACGCCTCGCTGTTCGAGATCAATCCGTTCATCACCACGACGGATGGGCGAGTGTTTGCGCTGGACGCCAAGGTGAACTTCGACGACAACGCTCTGTACCGCCATGCGGAGGAGAAGGAACTGCGCGACATCACCGAGGAAGACCCGCTGGAAGTGGAAGCCAGCAAGTACAACCTGAACTACATCAAGCTGGACGGCACGGTTGGCTGCATGGTGAACGGCGCGGGACTGGCGATGGCGACGATGGACATCATCAAGTTTGCGGGCGGGGAGCCGGCGAACTTCCTGGACGTGGGCGGCGGCGCAAGCGTTGACCAGGTGACGCACGCGTTTGAGATTCTGCTGGCCGACAAGAACGTGAAGGCGGTGCTGATCAACATATTCGGCGGCATTTTGCGGGTGGACACGCTGGCTACCGGAGTGGTGGAAGCGGCGCGGAAGACGAACATCCAGTTGCCGATTGTGCTGCGTCTGGAAGGGACGAACGTGGAAGAGGGACGCAAGATTCTGAAGGCCAGCGGGCTGAACTTTATTGTGGCGCAAACCATGAAAGACGCGGCGGAACAAGTGGTTGCCGCGGCGGCGGGGAGATAAGCGATGAGCATACTTGTAGATCAGAACACACGATTGATCGTGCAGGGCCTCACCGGCCGCGAAGGAACGTTCCACGCCAAGGCTTGCGCCGCCTATGGCACGCAGGTTGTGGGCGGAGTGACTCCGGGCAAGGGCGGAACGAAGCACGAGGGCTGGCCGGTGTTCAACACGGTAGCGGATGCGGTGGGCGCGACGGGCGCGACGGCGACGGTGATCTTTGTGCCTCCGCCATTTGCGGCGGATGCGATCCTGGAAGCCGTCGATGCCGAGGTGGCACTGATTGTGTGCATTACGGAGGGAATTCCGACGCGCGACATGGTGAACGTATGGCGCTACATGGCAGGCGGCAAATCACGCCTGATCGGGCCAAACTGTCCGGGGATCATTTCGCCGGGCAAGTGCAAGGTCGGGATCATGCCGGGGAACATTCACCGGCCGGGAAGCATTGGCATTGTGTCGCGCTCCGGAACGCTGACGTATGAGGCGGTACACCAGGTTTCGCAGCTTGGGATGGGACAATCGACGGCGCTCGGAATCGGCGGCGATCCGATCATCGGCACGAATTTTGTGGACGCGCTGGCGTTGTTCAATGCCGATCCGGAGACCGAGGCGATCATCATGATCGGCGAGATCGGCGGCAACGCCGAGGAAACGGCGGCGGACTACATCAAGGCCCACGTGAAAAAGCCGGTAGTGAGCTTTATTGCCGGGCAGACGGCTCCTCCGGGACGGCGCATGGGACACGCGGGAGCGATCATCAGCGGCGGCAAGGGAACGGCGGCGGAGAAGTTCAAGGCGCTAAAAGCGGCGGGCGTGCACATTGTGAAGTCTCCCGCGCTGATGGGCGAAACCCTGGTGGAAGCGCTGGGAACGAAAGCGAAGCTGTTAAGCTAGTAAAGGCCGCGCGGCTGGCCCGTAAGGAAGCCGCGCGCACAGCCATCCTACAAGTCAGGAACTGACATGGAAACCTTGCAACGCACACTTGCCATTGTGAAGCCCGACGCGGTAGCCAAGGGCGCAGCAGGCGAAATTATCGCCATGATTGAGAGCAATGGATTCCGCATTATTGGACTGAAGATGCTTCACCTGAAAAAAGCCCAGGCGGCCGCGTTCTACGCGGTTCACGTGGGCAAGCCGTTTTTTGATTCGCTGGCGGCGTTCATGACCTCCGGGCCGGTGGTGGTGCTGGCGCTGGAAAAGGCGGGCGCGATTGCCGACTGGCGCAAACTGATGGGCGCGACCAACCCGGCGAACGCCGCCGAGGGAACGATCCGGAAGAAACATGCCGAGAGCATTGAGCGCAATGCGGTGCACGGCTCGGACGCGGAAGACACGGCGCGCTTCGAGCTGAGCTTTTTCTTCGCGGGGTACGAGCTGGCGAAGTAGCTTTTCGCGGTGAGAGGCAGGAAAGGTGCGGGGGAAATCCCTGCACCTTTTTCTTTGCGGCTTCGCTATTGGTTGGCGATTCGCTTCCAGAACTGGGCGGAGCGTTCCTGGAGTTGCTCGTGGGTGAGCTGTTCTTTGGGCGTAGCCAGGCCCCAGCCGTGACCGAACGGGTCGAAGATGTGAGCGTAGCGCTCGCCCCAGAAGGCATCGTTGGGCGGCATCTTTCCGGTGGCTCCGGCGGCGACGGCATCGGCGTAGGTTTTGTCCACGTCGGGCACCTGGAGATGCAGGTTGACGGAAGTTCCACCGTAGTGAGCGGGCGAGCAGGCTCCCATGGCGGGAAATTCATCGCTGAGGAAAATTTTCGTGTCGCCGAAGAGCAGCTCGGCATGCACGATAGCTTTTCCGTCGGGGCCGCGCATCACGGGGCCATCCACCGTGGCGCCGAAAACTTTTTCATAGAAGGTGATCGCCGCATCGGCATTGCTGACCGTGAGCGACGGCGTAATGGTCTGGCGTTTCGAGTTCTCCATCCTGGAACCCCCTATTCCGGAGCAAAAGTCTAGCACGGAGGGCAAGGAAAAACCCGGCCGGAGCCGGGTTTTTCACGAGCGTGAAACAGAAGACTAGCTGACGGGGACGAAGAACTCGCGCGTGTGCGCGGCTTCCAGGGGAGCGATGGCGGTTTTGTAGCGGGCGAAATGCGGTGTGGCGCGGTGCGCATCGACGGCTGCCTGATCCGTGTAACTCTCGTAGAACGCGAAGTTCAGCGGATTCTCCGTGGATTGATGGATGACGTATTGCAAGCAGCCGGGTTCCTTGCGGGTTGACTCCGTGACTTCACGATAAATGCGTTTAGCTTCTTCTTCGGTGCCCGGCTTCATGGTTGCATGCACGATGAGAACGATCACTTTGACGGCCTCCTGAGACAACAGGGAATATTGTCTCACCGGTTGAGGGATTTTGGCGCGCGGCGGCCTCAGAGCGCACGCGGAAGGCTTGCAGCAACACTTCATGCCCTTCCTCCCACATTCGCCGCAAAGGATGGCGGATGTGGGCCACCAAAGCGGATGTGGGCCACCAGACCAGCCAGCGGACTACTTGCTGGTGAGGAAGGCGGAGAATTCATCAACGAAGATGGTGTGGTGGCGGTCGGGGCCGGTGGATACCATGCCGATGGTGGCGCCGGACTCCTGCTGGAGGAAGCGCAGGTAGGTCTGGGCTTTCGCTGGAAGCTTATCGTGCTCGGTGATGCCGAAGGTGCTCTGCTGCCAGCCGGGAAACGACTCGAGGATGGGCTCGATTTTGCGGTAGCCCGAATCCTGCGCGGGAATCTCCTCGACCGGCTTGCCGTCGATTTTGTAGCCGACGACGACGGGGATTTCAGCGAGTTCGTCGAGGACATCGAGCTTGGTGACGACCAGCCAGGCGGTGCCGTTGATCATGTTGGAGTAGCGCAGCAGGGGCAGATCGATCCAGCCGCAGCGGCGCGGCCTTCCGGTGACGGCGCCGTACTCGTTGCCCTTTTTGCGGACGGACTCGCCGAGCTCGCTGTGAATTTCCGAGGGGAATGGGCCTTCTCCGACGCGGGTGCAGTAGGCCTTGGTGACGCCGATGACGGTGGAGATGGAGGTGGGCGGAACGCCGGTTCCGATGGATGCTCCGCCGGAAGTCGAACTGGAGGAGGTGACAAAGGGATAGGTGCCGTGATCGATGTCGAGCATGGTCCCCTGCGCCCCTTCAAACATGACGCTCCTGCCGTTACGGATGGCGCGGTTGAGGAACAGGGCGGTGTCGGCCACGAAGGGCGCAATCTGGTCGGCGACGGCGGCATATTGCTCGTACATCTGGCCGGGATCGATGGCTTCGCCGTTGAACAGGGCGTGGGCGATGGTGTTTTTTTCCTGGCAGGCGTTGTGGATGTGCTTCTTGAGGAGCTGCTTATCGAGAAGGTCGGCCACGCGGAGGCCGCGGCGCGCCATTTTGTCCTCATAAGTGGGGCCGATGCCGCGCGAGGTGGTTCCGATCTTGACCCGTCCGGGAGCATTCTCGGCGCCGAGCTCGATCATGCGGTGGTAGGGCAGGATGACATGGGCGCGATTGCTGATGAAAAGATTGGCCGCCGAACCACGGTCCGCGGGGCCTGCCACCTGGAGTCCGGCAGCGCGCAGGCTGTTGACCTCCTTCATGAGAGCGAAGGGATCGAGGACGACGCCGTTGCCGATGACGGCCTGCGACTCCTGACGGAGAATGCCGCACGGAACGAGCTGCAGAACGAATTTCTTGCCGGAGATGGTTACAGTATGTCCGGCGTTGTGTCCGCCGGCATAGCGCGCGACAACTTCGAAGTGATCGGAGAGCACATCGACGATTTTGCCCTTGCCCTCATCGCCCCACTGGGCGCCGAGAACCACCGCGGTCTTTGCTTTGCTCACTCTTGTCTCCCAACACGGACGCAGACAGGCTGCGCAGAAAGTTGCACACAGGCGCAGGTAATGTGAGTCCCAAGCGGAGAAACGGAAGGAATTCCTGATCAGGCTGTGTACAAGAGATTTTAACCGTTATCGGGGCGCAGAGCAAAGCCGCGGTGCGATTCCTATTTCTTGCTGAGATATTTCATCCCGGTGTCGCACATGATCGTGACAACGGTTGCATCAGCTCCCAGTCGTTTGGCTAATCGCAAGGCGGCGATGACGTTGGCGCCAGTGGAAGTCCCGGCAAAAACGCCTTCCTCGCGGGCCAGCCGCATGGCCATGGCCGTGGCTTCTTCGGTGGAAACCTGCTCAATCTGATTGGCGATGCCATGCTGCCAGAGCGGCACGACAAAACCCGCGCCGATCCCATCAATTTTATGAGCGCCCGGTTGGCCGCCAGACAGAACCGCGGATTCAGCAGGCTCCACGGCAACGATGCTGATCTGCTGGTTATAACGGCGCAGAGCTTCGGCGGTCCCCCTGAGAGAAGCTGCAGTCCCCACGCTCTGGACGAAGCCATCCACCTTTCCGTCGGTCTGGAGCCAGATTTCCTCCGCCAATTTGTGATACGCCGCAAACTGGTCCCTGTTGTTCATCTGGTCGGTCCAGTAGCTGCCGGTTTCTTCGGCGATGACGCGGGCGGCTTCAATCATGTCGCGCGTGAGTTTCTCGGTCATGCCGCCACCCTCGCTGCGGATGATTTGAAGCTTGGCACCCAGGATCTTCATATGATCGAGTTTTTCACGCGCGAAGGCATCGGAAGTCACGATGTACAGCGGGTATCCCTTCACAGCGCAGATTAGAGAAAGAGAGACGCCAGTGCTACCGCCGGTATATTCGACGACGGAACCACCTTGCTGGAGACGGCCGTCCGCCTCGGGCGCTTCGATCATGGCAAGCGCCATCCGGTCCTTCATGCTGCCGGTGGGATTTTCACTTTCCAGCTTCAGCAGGATTCGAGCGCCGTTAGCGGGTACGATGTGGCGCAGGGCTAGTAATGAGGTGTTGCCGATGCACTGCAGAATGTCCCTTTTCAACTCTTGCATGATGCCGGTTCACTTTCCAGGCGTGGCCTGATGAAACGGTCACGGTCTCCAAGACTTCCTTCGAAAATCTATCACGAGAGTCTATGTCGAACTCACCCGCGGGCAGGGGCGACCGTGGGTTACACTGGGCCCATGCCTGAACTGCCGGAAGTGGAGACGATTGCGCGCGGGTTGGACAAGCGCCTGGCGGGAGACCGCATCGACGAGGTCTGGATTGGCGATAAGACGAACTTGCTGAAGTCGCCAGCGGCGGAGATTGCGCGGGTGCTGAAAGGCGCGCGGATCGAAGGATTCCGGCGGGTGGGCAAGCATCTGGTCGGCGACCTTGAATCGAAGCAGGGTCCGGCGCAATGGATCATACACCTGGGGATGACCGGGCGCTGCCTGGTGTGCGAGCCGGGAGTGGAGCAGGCAAAACATACTCATCTGATTGCGGCGCTGGGGTCTGGACGCGAGCTGCGTTTTGTGGACCCGCGGAGATTTGGCAAGCTGGAGGTGCTGGTGGGCAGGAGGTTTGCGGCAGCGGGAGCCGAGCCCATGGCTGCCGGGCGCGAGAAGTTTGTGGAACTGTTCAAGGGGCGCAAGACGCCGATCAAGAGCGCGCTGCTGAACCAGAAGCTGCTCTCCGGCATTGGCAACATCTATGCGGACGAGAGCCTGTTTCGGGCGGGAGTGCGGCCGCGGCGGCGGGTGTGGCGGATGACTCGGGGGGAGCTGATGCGGCTCTATGACGCGATTCAGGAGGTGCTGGCCGAGGCGATTGCGGCGGGAGGATCGTCGGTCTCCGATTATGTGGATTCGAGCGGCGACAGCGGATTCTTCCAGCTCCAACACCGTGTGTACCAGAGGACGGGCGAGGCGTGCCTGGAGTGCGGCGCTCCGATCCGGCGCGTGGTTGTGGCAGGACGGAGCAGCCATTATTGTCCGCAGTGCCAGCGCTGATGGCGAGTGAGGAATGGAAATGGCCACCCCCAGCGGGTGGCCATTTCCATTTGAACGCTTGCGTGTCAGCCGGCGTGGGCTCCCTTGGTTACGAGCCTGAGAGCTTCGACGAACTTGCGGTTCTCCTCAGGCGAGCCGATGGTGACGCGGATGGCGGTGCGGGCGCCCCAACTGCCGGTGAGGGGACGGACGATAACGCCGCTCATCTGCAGGCGGCGGCCCAGGGTGGATGCGTCCTCGCCGGTCTCGATGTAGAGGAAGTTAGCCCAGCTTTCGACGGGCGCGTAGCCCATCTCGCGGAGTTGGCGGGTGAGCAGGGCGAGCTGGGTGGAGTTATTGCGCATGGTGCGCTCGTAGTGCTCGCGGTCATCGAGCGCAGCCAGTGCCCCGGCCTCGCCAATGCCGTTGACGATGAAGGCGGTTTTGAGGCGGGTGAGATAGTTGATGAGCTCGGAGGGCGCCATGCCATAGCCGACGCGGGCGGCGGCCAGTCCGTAGGCCTTGGAAAAAGTGCGCAGGACAAGGACGCTGCGCTCCTGGCGAACATAGTCGAGCGAGTGGGTGTAGTCGATGCCGCGTTCGCGGGCGAGCCAGTCGGCGTAGTCAAAGTAGGCCTCGTCGAGGGCGACTACGACGCTTTCCGGGAGACGATCGAGGAAGCGATCCATCTCGCGGGCGGGGATCATGGTTCCGGTGGGGTTGTTGGGATTGGCGATGAAGACGAGGCGGGTATCCGAGTCAATGGCGTCGGAGATGGCATCGAGATCGAAAGCGTCATTACGGCAAGGAACCTGGCGCAACTCGGCGCCGACCGAGCGGGTGACGATGGGATAGACGATGAAGGAGCGCTCGCTGGTGACGGCGTTGAGTCCGGGGGCCAGCAGGGTGCGCGCAACAATGTCCAACAGGTTGGTGGAACCGGCGGTAACGATGAGCTGGTTGGGCGCGATGCCGTGATGCACGGCGAGGCGCTCGCGCAGAGCGGCCATGTCATTGTCCGGATAGAGATGGACGGACTTGAGGGCGGCATCCATGGCCCGGATTGCGAGTGGGGAAGGACCCAATGGATTTTCGTTGGAGCCTAACTTGATCATCTTTACGCCCGATTCAGCTTCTGCCTGGTGAATCGGCTTGCCGGGAATATAGGAAGCCAGAGCGCGCACGCGCTCTGGAACCATTTCCGCAAACTTACCCATGATTACCTCTTTAGCTAACTCTTAATTCTACTCTTCGTGGGGACGGCGTGGAGGAGCGGAAGGGCGTCCTGCGCGCGCCGGACCCGATGGCCGCCGAGCCCCACCGCTGGAGCCGCGCGGCGGAGCAAAGCCGGGCCGTTTTGCGCCGAATCCTTTGCCTGCTGACGGTTTGCCTCGCCCGCCGCCGGGAGAGGTGCGTGGACGATCCGGGCCGAAGCTCTTGCCGAATCCCCCCGTGCGTCCGCCTGGACGGGCTTGGCCGCCGCGCTTGAAATCGCTACCGCCAGAACGCGGTTTGAAGTCTCCGGACGGGCGCGGTTTGAAGTCTCCGCCGGTGCGTGGAGCCGAGCTTGCCGGTTTGCCGGGGCCCTTTGAGTACGGGCGGCTGCCGCTGAATGAGCCGGGCTTTCTGGCGAATCCTCGATCCGTGGCGGGACCGCGTTCTTTGGAGTACGGACGGCCGGCGGAAGAAGGCCGGGGCGCGCCGAAAGGCCCGCGCTCGCCGACAGGGGCGGTTTTGTCACTGCCGAGGTCGCGATGCTTGCTGGGCTTTACGAACTTAGGCTTGCTGAACTTGCTGAAGCCGAAGCCGCCTGCGGACACTGCGGCGGGCGGTTTTACGGCGTCATCGGCAAAGCCAGGCTCGCGCCGGGCAGGGGCGCGCTTGGCGTACCCGCCATCGCGCCTGGGGAGCTCACCCGCGGGCTTGCGGGCAAAGCTTGTTGGCTTACGGTCAAAGCTGCCAGGCTTGCGGCCGGAGCTTGCGGCAGGCTTGCGGGTGTACGGGCGCTTGGCGGCCATGCCAGCGTCGCGGCGAGCTGGGACGAATCCCTCTTCGCGACGCGCGCCGACAGCGAATTCCGGGCCACGAGGACTGCGCCCGCCGCGATCCTCACGGGGAGTGAACGGACGGCGCGGTGCAGTTGTGCTGCCGCCGGGAGCGGCGCCGGCGCGGACGGCGATGGGTGCGGCCACGGGTGCATCCGCGCTGGGCTTGCCGCGACGGCCCTTGACGAAACGGGCGGTATCGACCCGCGGGGCGCGCTCGGGACGGTCATCGCGGCGCTTGACCTTGATGGGCTTGGGTTTGAAGGGAGTGTCCAGCGATTTACGAAGCTGGTTCACCTCCTTGGGTGTGAGGTGGCGGAATTCGCCGGGTTCGAGGTCCAAGGTGAGCGAGGCGTAACGGACGCGCTTGATCTTTTCGATGTGGTGGCCGACCTGCTCGAACATGCGGCGGAGCTGGCGATTGCGGCCCTCAGTGAGGGTGACCTCGAACCAGGGATTTTCCTGATCGACGGCCAGTTGGATGGTGGCGGGCTGGGTGAGCACGGCGAAGGAACGGCGCTCGACGCCGGGCTGCTTTTTGCCGCGCACGCCGGTGAGGCCAGGCTCGGGCGGCAGCATGATTCCGTTGCGCAGTTTGTCGAGGGCCTCGTCGGTGGGCTTGCCGCTGACTTTGACCATGTAGGTCTTGGCGACGTGCGAGCCGGCTTTGGTCAACTGGGCCATGAGATCGCCGTCGTTGGTGAGCAGCAGCAGGCCTTCGCTCATGTAATCGAGACGGCCCACGGGAAAGACACGCTCTTCGACGCCCTTGAGCAGGTCCATGACGGTGGGACGGCCCTCGGGATCGCTGACCGTGGTCATATGTCCCTTGGGTTTGTAGATGGCGAGATAGACGTGGCGCTCGGGGCCGCGCAGCAATTTGCCGTCGACGCGAATTTCATCGATGCGGGGATCGGCCTTGGTGCCGGGTTCGGTGATGACCTGCCCGTTGACCGAGACGACGCCGGCAGCGATCAACTGCTCAGCCTTGCGCCGGGAAGCCAAGCCGGCGGCGGCGAGAATCTTTTGCAATCTTTCAGGTTTTGTTTCCATGGTAAGAACAGCCTTTCGCTACATCCGCTCGCCGTCAGGCGATCGAGAAAAGTATCACATAAGGAATGCCAGGGACAGAGTTCGCCCCAGGATGGCTCCCGCAGGGGTCCTCTAATGACCGATGGGGTTGCCGGTTTCGGGTGAAAGGATAGCCTCAGCTTCTGACTGCGGCTGGGTGTCTGGCGATTCGGTTGCGTGCTCCGCAGGCGCGATTGCCGGGGCGTCTTCCGATTCGGTTGCGGTGGACGGCTGCGCTGGCAGCGGGGATTGGGGCGCGGTCTCGAACAGCGAAAGACTCTCCTCGGATTGAAGGGGCGCGATCTCAATCGAGCCGTCGGAGGCGAGTTGCGAGAATTCCTCCATGCTGGGCAGCTCGTTGACATCGTTCAGCCCGAAACGGAGGAGAAAATCCTTGCTGGTTTTGTACTGGATGGGACGGCCGATGACCTGCTTTCGTCCGGCGGTGATGATGAGCTTGCGATCGAGCAGGGTTCCCAGCACACTGGCCGACTCGACGCCGCGAATGTCGGAGATTTCCGGAGCAGTGACAGGTTGTTTGTAGGCGATGACGGCAAGGGTTTCAAGGGCGGCGAGGGAGAGTCGAATGGGCGGCTTGAGACTTTTGGCGAAGGCGCGGACCACATCATGATGCTCGGGCTTGGTTGCCATGCGGAAGCCGCCGGCGACCTGGCGGATCTCCATGCCGCGATCCTGGCTGGCATAGTCGGTGACGAGCTCGGCGAGGACCTGGCGGAGGCGCGCGCGGACAGCTTTGTCCTGGGCAATCTCCTCCTCGGACTTTCTGGGCTGGCGCTTGCGCGCGGTGGCGTCGGGCGGGTTGAGGCTGGCCGAGCCGGAGGGTTCGGAGCTGGGTTCTTCGGGCGCGGTTGCATCAGCTTCTTCAGGGCGTCCGGAGGGTTCGGCAAGAGCTTCGCTGGGCGGGCTGATGGTTTCGATCGCCTCGGCGTCTGCCGGGTTTTCTGGCGCACTCTCCGAGGGTTCGGCGCCGGGGTAGTCTTCGGGCGGCATCAGGGGGCCGGGTTCAGGCGTGAGCGGATCGGGAGACGATGAGACGAGCACGGGCAGGAAGTTGCGTTGTCCGGACGCGTCGGCTTCTGCCTCGGAGTCGGCCTGCGCCATGGCGGCGTTCTGGCGGGCGGCGGACAGGTCGGCCAGCACAACGTCGTTGAGCAGGAGCGCAATCTGCTCCAGGGTGACCGGTTCTTCGGCCGCGTAAATGATGGCCTCGACTTTTGCTTTCAAACTCATTGTGACTCGCTTGTTGACAAGAAACCTACCCTATTGCCAGTCGTCGCGTACGGCGGCGCTGCCTTGATCCACCAGGCGGTCAAAGCCGGAGGATTTTTTCAACACAACCTCGCCGAAGACATCATCCTGCCGGCAGACCACGGCCTGCAAGCGAATCATCTCAAGAGTTGCCAGGAACGCACAGATGAGCGCGGAACGCGAGCGCAGATGACGCAGCAGCCGCTTGAGACGGATGGGGCGGTCTTCGAGGGCGAGGCGGCGGCGCAGGTAATCGATCATCTGCGCGACGGTGACGGCATCGTCGTCAAACTGCAGGACGGGGCGGTTCTTGGCGCGCTCCAGAATCTTCTGGAAGGTTCGTACCAGGTCGATGACGCCGGCGGCCATCTCCGGTTCGGTGCCCTCGGCGTTGCGGAATTCCTTGAGCGCAGGGTTGGAGAGCACGGCTTCTTCAAGCTGCTGCCTTTGCAGGAGCATCTGCGCGGCCTGCTTGTAACGCTCGTGCTCGAGCAGACGATGAACCAGCTCAAGGCGCGGGTCCTGCTCGTCGAGCGGAGCGTTGGGATCCTTGGGCAACAGCATCCGGGACTTGATCTGGATGAGCAGTGAGGCGGTGTAGATGAACTCGGCGGCCAGATCGATGTCGAAGTTGCGGATGTGCTCGACGTAGGCGAGGTACTGCGCGGTGATCTGCGCAATGGGAATGTCATAGATGTCGATATCCTGCTTGCGGATCAGGTCCAGCAGGAGGTCGAGCGGCCCGTCATAGACGCTGCCAACACTGACCGAAACCGGGAACGCTTCGGCGAGGCTGGACGCGGCGGTGCGGGCGTCCTGCCGGGAGTTGCCGGCAGGCTCCGGTTTGCTGGCAGAGGCCGGAATGGGCGGTGTGGCGGAGGGTTCGCTCATGGGCTACTCCCCGGATTTCGCTGGCGGCTGGAAGTCCAGCGACATGCCCATGGACTCGCGCACCTCGGCCAAGGTTGCGTCGGCGGCGGCGCGGGCGTGGACGGAGCCAGCTTCCAGAATGTCCCAGGCGAGGCGGGGATTGTCCTCGTACTTGCGGCGGCGCTCCTGAATGGGATTGAGTATGGTGACGATGTTATCGGCCACCCAGTTTTTGCACTGAATGCATCCGATGCCGGCGGTGGTGCAGCCCTGGCGAACTTCGGCATTAATTTCCGGAGTGCTGAAGATTTTGTGCAGATCGCCGACGGGACAGAGATCGGGATTGCCGGGATCGGTGCGGCGGATGCGGGCCGGATCGGTCACCATGGTCTTGAGCTTCTTGCGGACCTCGGCCTCGGGGTCGCTGAGCAAGATGGAGTTGCCGTAGGACTTGGACATCTTGCGGCCATCGGTGCCGGGAAGCTTCGGGGCAGGCGTGAGCAGTGGCTGCGGCTCGGGGAAGACGTTGTTCGTTTGCGCGAAGTACGGATTTGCCTCGGTACTTGCCGAATGTATCAGTGTCCATTTTCGTGATTTCGGAAGTTGGTAGAACAGATTGAACCTGCGCGCGATTTCGCGGGTGATCTCGACGTGCGCGACCTGATCTTCGCCGACGGGGACGTAGGATGCCTGGTACATGAGAATGTCGGAGGTCATGAGGACGGGATAGCCGAGGAATCCGTAGGTGTTGAGATCCTTTTCCTTGAGATTGTCCTTCTGCTCCTTGTAGGTTGGCACGCGCTCCAGCCAGCCCAGCGGGGTCATCATGGAGAGCAGGAGGTGAAGCTCGGCGTGCTGGGGGACGTGCGACTGGATGAAGATGGTGGCCTTCTCGGGATCGAGCCCGGCGGCGAGCCAGTCGAAGGCCATCTCGAGGATGTTTTCCTTGACGCGCGAGGTGTCTGCGTAATCCGTGGTGAGGGCGTGCCAGTCGGCGACGAAGAAGAAACAGTCGTAGTCATTCTGGAGGCGGGTCCAGTTCTGCAGGGCGCCGACGTAGTGGCCGATGTGGAGCTTTCCCGTTGGTCTCATGCCGCTGAGTACGCGGCGATTTACAGCTTGTTTTGCTTCTGAGGGCATCCGTTTCTCTCTCGGGGTATCCTTCGGAAAAGTGGGCGGCCTGCAAGGCCGGGCCTGCGGGCGGCAGGCAAAATCCGGCGACGCGCCGGAGAAGCTTCACCACGTGCCCGAAACCTTGATACTAACATGCCGGGGCAGGAGTTCGCGGAGCAGGGACTGGGGTCTGGCGGGGCGGAGCAGCTCAGCGCTGGGTGATGGTCACTTTGCCGGTGCCGACGATGGCGGTGGCAATATGAGCGCGCAAAGGAATGGTCGAGTCCATGCCGACGGTGTTGCCGTACTTGGGCCGCAGATAGCGGTTGGCGAAATACTCCAGGGCGAGGCGCGGAACTTCGACGCCATCGAAGAAGACGGAGTCAACATGCACGGTGGCGACCGCGTTGATGGCGGCAGCCCGGGCAGTGACCGTGACGTGGTGTTTGCCGGTGAACAAGGCGAGCAACGGATTGCCGCGGGTGCGGTTGGCGGTGAGCCGGTCGAAATCAACATCGGCCTCGCCGTGGACAACGGCCGGCTGGCTGGAAATGTGGATATTGCAGAGGCCCGCAGGCAACTTGATGCCGCCTTCGTTGAGGTAGGCGTTCCATTCGCTGGCGGTGAGTACGGTGGGACGGGTGGAGGGATTGGCGCTATGAGAGTTTTCGGTGAGCCAGGCGATCTGGCGGGCGGCGCTGGCATAGGCGGCGGAATGGGTTTGCTGGGCATGGGAGACTGCCAGCAGCAGGGTTCCCATGAGCGCCAGGAGAAGTAGTGGCGATGGAGCAAACCTGGGTGGTGGTTTCATCGCCGCCGGGCCTGGACCGATTTGGCGGCAGGGACGGCCGGTTGCGGCTTGGCAAGCGATCCCGCAACCCTCCAGAGAGCGCCGGTTTTTTGAGTGAATTCCAAGGCTATGGCCGAATCGCGCGAAACCGTGCCGCTCAACTGATAGATGCCGGTGGGAGTCTGCCACTTGCTGTCCGGGATGCTCCAGCCATCCTTACCGAGTGCGGCATTACCTTCTCCGCTGAGCACGCGCCAGGAGGATTTGCCATCGGGAGTGACGCGCAAGGCACCGCCGCGCCAGGTGAATCCGGTTTCCGCCGCCGCCGAGGCCGCCAGCGCGATGGAGTCCCAGCCGGCCATCTTCAACTTGTAGTGGAGTTGCAGGACGCCGCTGCCGATCGAGGTCTTGAGCAGGGTTGCGAGCCGCTCGGCCTGGATCTGCGTAGCGGCTCCGGTGCTCTCATATTCCGGCTCACTGCCGCTAAAGTCGATCCGCCAATCGCTGGAGGTGGCGCCACCGAACAGCTCGGCGCGCGCGTCCTTCAACTCCAGAACTCCATCGGCCATGGAAAAAGCGGCCGCAAACGAGGAACCGGTGACGGTTCCCAGGGTGAGGCGGCGTGCGGCGATGTGTCCGCTGGCGTGAAGATTGGCCATCACGTTAGGCTCGGCCGACGAGCCGAAGAGTTGGTACCAGGGCTTTTTCGTCAGATGGGGATTGAGCACCTCGTTCCAGCGCTCCGGATTGAGTTCGTCGGTAGTGAGATCAAAGGTGGATTCGCAGGGCGATTCGCCATCGCAGAAGCGCGGGAAGCTGGCGCTGCCGGCCAGGGCGACCTTGCCGATGGTTGCGGAGGCATTGCGCAGGGCAAAACGATCCTGGTCGAACTCGACTCGGGCGCTGGAAATCTCCAGCGGCAGGGCAAGTCCCGGCACCTTGGCATGAGAGTTTTTGAGCTGTGCGAAACCGCTGACCTGGGGCGAAGAGAAGGCCCGCCAGTCGCCGCTGATGACCAGGTCGAGGGTAGCCGGACCGGCGAGAGCGATTTTGGGCGCGCCGACGCCAACGGCGCGGGCGAATTGCTGGAGTCGCTCGAGAGTAGCATCGCCGTCAAGGTGCAGAGCGAAGCGCTGGTCGTCGATGGTTCCCTGGACCATGGCTGGAGTGCTGGCGCCGAGCGGCAGGTCGAAGCTTTGGACCACCAGGGCGCGGAGGCGCGGAGGGTCATGGGCAGGACGGCCGCGACGGGTGATGGCGGCAGGCTCGGTGGTGTTGGCCACGGCCACCATCCTGCTGACTGCCAGGTCTTTTCCGAGGACAGCGGAATGGACGACAAGAGAGTCGAGCACGAGGTTGCCGATCCAGGTGGGGGGTGCGTCGGTGAGGCGGGTGGCGCGGAACGATGCCGAGAGGGTGCCGGCGGCGGTGAGGTCATCCGGCAGGTTGTGCTTGGCGCGGCGGGCCAGGTTAAGCAGAGCGCCGGCACCGAGGTTTTCGGCGGAAATCGTGAGGTCGTAGCGGGGGGAATGAAGACCGCGCAAGTTTCCCTGCACCGAGAGCAGTCCACCCCCGAGGGGCAGATGGCACTCTGTGTTCTGGAGCTGGCTGGCGCTGATGTTCACCTCGCCCTGACAAGTGGCGTAGAGGACGGAGGCATCGCCGCTGGAAATGTCAAAACGGCGGAGGTCGCGCAGTTTTGACGCCGTGGTGAAATGGAGCGAGGCGGGAGTGCCGCTGAACTGCGCGCTTGTCTCCAGGGCGCCGCGCCAGCCCCCATCCTCGCCGTAGGCGAGGCGGCTGAGATTGCCGAGTTGGAGGCGCTCCCAGGTGACGGTGGCCTTCATGGGGGCGTCGCGCAACAGGGCGGCGCGTTGCATGGTGGCTTCGGCCTTGACGGTCCCGGTGTCAGTGACGGGCATGTCGGTCCGCACCGGCCGGGCTTCCAGACGCATGCGCCACTGGTTCTCCGCCGGGCTCCAGAGAGTGAAGTCGGCTTCGGTGAAGGAGAAGACGCTCTTTTCCAAACCGTACTTGAAGTTGATCCGGCCATTGGAGGCCTGGATGTAGGGGAACCGGGTACGCGAACTGGAGAGCGGTGCGGAAGTGGGTGCGGCTTCGATGCGGGATGCCTTCCAGAGGAACGATTCGAGGTTCCAGCTTCCGTCCTCGCGCTCGACCAGGTTAAGGCTGGGATACTTGAGATTGAGGCGCGCGATCTCCATGTGGCCACGCCAGAGGGAGCTAAGGCTGAGGTACGCATTGACTTCTTCGGCGTGGAGGATGGGCTCGGCGCTGTAGGCGGGATCGTCGCCGACGGCAAGGTCTTCGAGATAGAAGCCGGGCTGCGGGAGCAGGTGCAGCTCAATCGACTCGCAGGTGACGGGGCGGTCGAGGGCGCTGTTGATGGATTGGATGACGCGGCCCTTGTAGCGGCTCACATTGATGAATGGCGGCAAGACGAGGGCGGCCACGGCGAGGGCGGCTGCGATGAGAAGGCCACGGCGGATGGTTTTGCTTTCCACTAGCGCACCATTTGGAACATTCTTGACCAGCGGGTGTCATTGAAAAAGTGGGTGAGGATGTGGAAGAAGAATTCGGCGCGGCTGCCGAGGCCGGTCTTGGTGTACTGGTCTTCGGGCGTCTGGAAAGACCAGTAGATGAACATGGGGCGTCCGACGACATTTTCGCGGGGAATGAAGCCCCAGTAACGGCTGTCATAACTGACGTCGCGGTTGTCTCCCATGCCGAAGTAAGAGTTGGGAGGCACGACGATATCGTCGCCATGGATGTGATCCTGCTCGGCGATCTGCCAATTGGGGTAGAGCTGGTCTTCGCTGGTTGGCGGCACGGACGGAAATTCATCGCGGTAGGGGCGATAGTCGCCCAGGGAATGGATGGCGTAGGGCTCATCCTGCAACTGTCCGTTGAGAAAGACCCTGCCGCCCCGGAGATGAATGCGATCGCCGGGAACGCCGATGACGCGCTTGACGACAAAGAGGCCGGGCTCAGCGGGCGAGATGAAAACGACGACGTCGCCGCGCCTGGGATCACGGTAGGGAGTGATTTTATCGACGAAGCTGGACTTGGGAGCCAGGCGCACGCGATCGACGAATACGTGATCGCCGATGAGAAGAGTGCCGACCATGGATGAAGTTGGAATTTCAAAGGCCTGCATGCAAAACGTAATGATGAAAAGGCCGATGACGAGGACGGATGCGATGGAGGCGAAGAACTCCGGCATCGTTTCCTTTGTTTTTTCCGGTTGCTGCTTGACTTCGGTTGCTTTCGCCAATATTTCTTTCGCCAACTTAGTTCAGTCCTGATCCGGTCCGGGGTCAAGGCGCCAGGCGGAGAATTCGCCGCCAGCGCAGATCGCCGAGCACATGGGAGATACGGGCCCGTAGAGTAAGAAGTTTATCATCCGGCGGGCCGCTTGCCACGGGGTCATCGTCCTCGTCGGCTTCGACAATGCTGAAGTAGATCAGCAAGGGGCGTCCAATGATGTTTTCACGGGGCACAAAACCCCAGTAACGGCTGTCCAGGCTTTGGTCGCGATTGTCGCCGAGGACGAAATACTGGCCGCGCGGGATGATGAGTTCGCCGTCCCGGACGAAGGTGCGCATTTGCGTGGCCCAGGCGACGCTGACATTTTCGTTGAACCAATCGCCGCGCGGGAAATTATCGCGAAATTCATCGGGAGAATGCTCCTTGAAAACGATGTAAGGCTCCGGGATGGAGTGGCCATTGATGAAAACGCGGCTGTGCCACAAACGCAGGCGGTCGCCGGGAAGTCCGATGACGCGCTTGACGAAGTGCTGCCGGGGATCGGCGGGATAACGGAAGACGATGATGTCGCCGCGGCGAATGGCGCGGTAGGGAAGCATGGACTGCCAGATTCCGGCGGGGCCGAAGCGGGTTTTATCGACCAGCAGGTAGTCGCCCACCAGCAGGGTATTTTCCATGGAGCCGGAGGGAATGCGGAATGCCTGCACGACGAACGTGATGATGAAAAGCGCGATGGTGAGGGCGAGCAGGAAAAATTGCAGGTATGCGAGCAGGTTGCGTGGGCCAGCCCTGAGTTTGGCGGCGGCACCGGTTGCACTGGGCGGCGCAGCCGTGTCGAGACCGCTGCCAGAGCCGGTGGGAACACCCGGAGGATTGCCGGGCGCGACCGGCGTACATGGATCGCAAGGCGATGGGCCGGCGCCGGCCTGATCCGGCTGCAAGGGGCTGGAACAGGGCTCATCCATGGCTGGTACCCTGCAGACGTTCGAGCGCCTTTTTTGCCGCCGACTGGCTGGCAGCTTTCTTGGTGTTGCCGCTGCCGGCGGTGGAGAATTCGGCCTGGTTGCCGGGATCGAGAACAACGACCTGCATGGTGAAATTTTTGCGATGCGCGGGGCCGTCTTCGGTAACCAACTCATAACGCGGCTCGGGACGGCCGCTGGCGCGAAGCAACTCCTGCAGGCGGGATTTGTGGTCGGCGACCAGGACTTCGCCCTGGGCGGTGGAAAGACGTTTGAGCTCGGGTTCCAGAATGTGCGAGAGGACGAAGGAACGGGCCACAAAGAGGCCGCCATCCAGGTAGAGGGCGGCGAGGATGGCCTCGACGGCATCGGCCAGCAGAGCGGTTTTACGGCGTCCTCCGGTTTTCTCCTCGCCGCGGCCGAGGCGGAGGTAGCTGCCCAATTGCAACAGGTGGGCGCACTGCCGGAGATGATTGGCATTGACGAGGTGGGCGCGCAGTTTGGAAAGCTCGCCCTCCTGATAGGAAGGGAAGCGTTGGAACAGCTCCTGGCTGGCGACCAGTTGCAAAACGGCATCGCCGAGAAACTCGAGTTGCTCGTTGTCAGGGGCGGGCTCGATGCTCTCGCGTGCGAAGGAAGTATGGGTGAGCGCCTGCTCCAGCAATGCGCGATTAGCGAACTGGTGGCCCACGGCTGCTTCGAGAGTGTCCAGCGGAAGATGGTTCATAAGGAAAGCCGATGAAACGATGGAGATCCCAGGTTCGAGACCAGAGCGCGGGATCTCCGGGTTACTTGCTGGCAGGCTTGATCGGCGTGAGCGCGTCCAGACGCGACTTTTCCTGCTCGGCGACGGTGCGGATCTGGCTGCCGGGCTCGGAGGCGGCGATGGCCTTCTGGACGGCATCGAGGCCGGAGAGATAGTCGCTGTTCTTGTCGTAGGCGACGGCGAGACGCAGCCAGACGACGGGGTCGGCGTTTTGCTTCTCTTCGGCGATGGCGGCGTTGTATTCCTTAATGGCGGTGGGGTAATCGAGCTTTTTGAAAGCCACGGTGGCAAAGACCTCGTGGGCGGTTCCGCGAAGCTGCGCCAGGGCGGAAGCAAACTGCCCGGGCGTGAAGTGGGGCGGCGGCGCGATATCGCCGGTGTGACGCAGAGCGGTCTCCGCGTCGGTAACGGCTTCGGCGAGCCGGTCGTCGCGGTCCAGGTCCTCGTTATGAGTGTGTTCGGCGAGGATCTGGGCGGCGGTGAGCAGAGCTACGGAGTTGGTGGGATCGTACTTGAGGGCGGCGCGGGCCATCTCCAGAGTTTTGCCGGAATTGCCGTTCTGCTGATAGAGACCCATGGCCTGCTGGAAGAGGAACTGGCGCAGCTCGCTATCGGGAAATTTCTGGACGAATTCGGTTGCCTGCGCTTCCGCCTTGGCGGGGTCAGTTTCTTTCATGGCGGCCTGGTAGGCTTCGAATTCGGCCTTTGACTTTGCCTGCGGAATTTTTTTGGCCGCAGCGGGGGCGGCCTGCGCCGCCGCTGCGGATGGGTTCTGGGCGGCGGGCTGGGCGGCAGCTTGAGGTAGCGCCAGAGCCATGGTGGCGGAGAGCAGGATTGCAGCCGTGGTGAATGTCATCGCTATTTTCAAAGTGGTTCTCCAATTTTAATTGGTGGAATGCCTGGCAGGCGGCTGGTAAGCCTGTTGCAAACCTTTTTCGGCCGCTGCCTTCAACTCGGGCGATCCAGCTTCGTTCAAGGCGGCGCGATAGTGTCCGACCGCTTCCTGGCGATGCTCCTGCATATCAAGGATACGTCCGAGGTAGAGGTGGGACCAGCCGCGGATCCGGGCGTCGCTGGAAGCCGCGGCGGCGCGCTCGAAGAAGCCCTGCGCCTCGGTCAACTTGCCGCCGGCGACGGCGACGCGGGCGAGCACGAAGAGCGCCCGGCCCTGATCTTCCTGATTCTGGATTGCCTGCTGAGCGTAGTTGCGCGCGCCGTCGAAGTTTCCGCTGGCGAAGGCGCGCTCGGCCAGATCGACGAGCATTTCCCTGTGCTGGGTCTTGTGGACCAACTCCGGCGTGCCGCTGGCGAGGAAGGGAACGGAGGCGGCGATCTTCTTCTGTTGGGCAACGTCGATGTCGTGCAGCCAGTCGGCGTAGGACTGGTCGAAGCCGACTTCGTCGCCTTCAAACACCACCAGCTTGTCATAGAAATAGCGGGTGAGGATGAAACCCTGGCGGGTGGAGTCCCAGGCAAGCTGTTCCTTGGGCTGGTCCGGACCTTTGCGGCCGCCGAGCAGGCGCGCTTCGATGGCCCGGATGAGCGACTCGGTGAGCAGCAGTCCTATGTCAAAGCGGTAGCTGTCTTCCAGAGGAGCGCTGCGTACCGACTCCAGCAGCGGGGCGAGCCGCTCCAGGGTGGTTCCCCTGGAGAGCACCTTGGCGTCGAGAATGTAATGCAGATAGGTGTGGCGAAGCTGGTCGAGGCGAATGGCGCCGGCGGCAGTGGGCGAGATCACCGTGTAGTAATCCTCGGCGTAGTTGCGGGAATTCACCTCGCTGGGGGCAGCCAGCGGTTCGACGTAGACGACAAAATCATGGCGGATGTAGCCGCTGAGATTGCGCCGGAGGTAGAGATCGGTTGAAACCAGGGTTTCACTGATGGGCTGGCGCAGACTCTGGAGGAGCTGGGCGTAGCCGGAACGATGACGCTGCCAGATGGCATCCAGATTGGCAGCCTCGCTGAAGTGCTGCAACAGGGGCAGAAATCCAAGCACGAAAATGGCGTCGGGAGGCAGATCACTTTCCTTGGTGCGCAGCTCCAGCCTGGGGCTGTCCGCCATGTTGAGGCCGAGCGAAACATAGTTGGAGAGGGTGCGCGAGGCGTTTTCCTGCTGGTGATCCTCATAGAAAGCGCACATGTTGCGCAACGCCGACTGGGCCTGCTGGGATTGGGCGGCCTGGAGAACTTCGGCGCGAATCTGGGAGCGCAGGGGATTCGACTGCGACAGGTCGGCATCATAGCCGCAGACATTAATGGAGGCCATGACTGAAAACAGCGCCTGGCTGCTCTCAACGCTCATGCGGGGCGGTTGCTGGGCCAGGGCCGGCAGCGCCAGCAGAGCGGAAAGCGCAAGCACAATCGTAAGGCGGATGTTCAGGGAAGCCTCCTGGATTGAATCCGGAAATCGGGTGTTCTGTGGAGCCAGTGTAAGAGCTGCAGGCCGGGGAAGCAAATACCGCGCGGGCCTTGCCCGGAAGGCGGATGGGAATTCTTCAGTCCTGGGTGACGCGATGCCGGCGCGGGGCCGCGGCCTGGTTTGCGTATACGGCAACGGAAGATCCAACAGCGTTCTCCCAGGGCGAGGTTCAGCCGCCCACGTTGATATTGGAGAACGAGATTACGACCCGCCCGCTGGTCGGAAGACCGAAGCTGGTTGCGGGACGGAACTGGGTGAAGATCAGGGCGTTTTTCATTTCGGGGGTCAACCCGGTGTCGCCGGGTGAGTTCAACACGCGGTAATCCTGCACCCGGCCGTGAGCATCGATGGCGGCCTCGACGAGGATGGCATCGCCATTGATGGCGCCGCTGCCCAGGCCGAAGGGCGCCGAGGTCATCTCAGGCGGGGTGTAGAGCATGGTTGGGACGTCGTTGACGCCGGTCAGATGGGCTGGAACCAGGACTCCGATCAGCAAGCCAAAGATGAGGATCGCCGAGAGCATTCCGGCGGTGGCGGGGAACATGAAGGCGTTGAGAGCATTCTCCCAGCGCACCAGCCGGCTCTCCCAGCGATTGTGGCGACGGGTGGCCAACTGCTGCGAAAGCGCGACCTTGATCTGGAGAGCCATCTCGGGCGGGGCGGGGTGGGGCGCCATGGTAGCCATCAGCCACTTGGTCCGGCGCAGCGCGGCAAACTGGGCGGAGCAACGGTCGCACTCCGCGAGATGATCCTGGAGCGGGCGCAGCAAGGCGACATCCAGCATCGAGTCCAGCATTGGAGAGAACAGGCGCTTTGCTTCGGTACACTTCATAGTGTGACCTCAATCTCCCGATTCCCCGGCGCGAGCTTGCTGGCGCGGCCTTTGCTGCCGTTACGCGCGGCAGTCTCCACTTCCGGGCCCAGCTCGCGGGCATGTTGTTCCAGCTGTTTTCGCAGGGCTTCGCGTCCGCGCACCAGCCTGGATTTGACGGTGCCCATGGTTGTCTCGGTCATCTCCGCAATCTCTTCGTAGGAGAAATCCTCGATGTCGCGCAGAACAACCGCGGTGCGGTAATGCTCCGGCAACTCCTGCAGAACCTTCTCGACGCGCGCCTGAAACTGGCCGCGGGCGACGGTTTCAAAAGGCGACTCGCCGCCATCCATCAGGCTGTCGAGCAGATTTGCGGCGCGGCCCTGGCGCTCATCGGAAACAGGCTCAAGAGAAAGCTCCTGCACCTTGTGGCGGAAGAACCAGCGGCGGCGGTTGCTGGCCTCATGAATGGCAATGCGGTACATCCAGGTCTTCAGGCTGCTTTCGCCGTTGAACTTAGACATTCCGCGAAACACCTTGATGAAGACTTCCTGGGTGGTATCGGGGGCATCGGTGGGATCGTCGAGGATTCGGTAGACCAGGCTGAAAATGCCCTGATGATACTGTGCGACGAGACGCGCGTAGGCATCTTCGTTCCCCGCCTTGAGATCGGCGACGATCGAAGCTTCTTCAGGACACATGTCCCAAGTGCCGGCCAACTCGCCCATGGTTGCAACTCCTACGGCGCTCACCGTACACCCTCCATGGTAATCCTGTCGGCTCCCTGCCAACAACCTGCAGCGAGGTCAAGCTTGCGAATTGCGAAATCCTGGCGCGGGCGGAAGCGTGCCGCATTCCGGCTTGGCGGCCAATACCAAGGCGATCGCCACCACTCTTGCCCTTGGTTTGAATAGACCCCGCCGGGGGCGGAAATGTTCCCGGAATCCCGCGAAATGCGACCCTGCGGGCGGGCACCTGGGGTGAGGTCCCGGAATGATACCGGGTTGCGCATCTGGCCGAAGGCTTACAATCCCGATAGGAAGGTACGCCATGAGCCGAAAATCGAATGAACGTCGAGACCGCAAGGCAGAGCTGTCCGAGCTTGAACCCGATCCCGTGCAGTCTCCTTCGGAAGGCGCAGGACAATCCGGCGACACCCAGGGGTTGCCTGAGGCAAGCGAAGCCGCGCCCGAGAGCGTGGAGGAACTTGCCGAGGAAGACCAGGCATTCGAAGCCGGGGTTGTGGAGGGCGTGGAAGAGGCGGGCGATCATCCGGGGCGTCCCGTTCGCAGCCACGAAGATCCCCGTCCCAGGCACGAAAGCGAAGTTCCGCCCGATCCCGACTGGAGGTAAGCAGAGCGGAAATTGCGCCCCGGGCGGACGCTGTGCGAATCCGGCAGGAACCAGGGGGTGGCGCAACGCGCGCAGGCGTCTCCGGTTGCTTCCCCGGCAGAAGTGTATCCAGGGGCCGGAATGGAAGCGCCAGGAACGGCGATGACCTCTCCGGCCTGGGCTCGCCGGCCGTTCCGGGGCCCGAAGCAAGCCGCCATCCCCGCATCTCCCGTCATCTTGCATTTCCAAATAAATCCGTTCAGAGTGTCTGGTATGAACCTCGCACACCGGAGTTTTCAGCACAAACTACCGCATGGTTTGCGCACGGTTCCGCTTGCAAAAATCTCCCTAAAGGATTGAGCGATGAGCACAGACAACGCGTGGTGCGTGGCTCCCTCGCATGGCGGAAATTGGAGTTGGAAGAGGTGGCTCGGCGTGCCTGCCATGGTGCTGCTGGGTGCGTCGTTGCTGGCGGCACAGGGTTCGGAACGGTCAAACCGGATATCGCAGGGTCTGAATTCAGCGGAGACGGTTACCGTGGCCGGAACCGTGCATCCGCTGACGCGGCGGGCCTCCGACCTGGGCGCGGTGAATGCCGCGATGCGGATGGAGTCGCTGACCCTGAGCGCAAGCCTCGGTGCGGCGGAGCAGACGGAACTGAATGCGCTGCTGGAGGCGCAGCAGGATGCGAAGTCGCCGCAATACCACCAGTGGCTGACGCAGGAAGAATACGGGACGCGCTTCGGACTGACGGACGCGGATCTGAACGCGGTGACCGGGTGGCTGAGGCAGCAGGGATTCACGGTGAAAGGCGTGTCGCGGTCGCGCAATGCGATCTACTTTGGGGGCACGGCGGGACAGGT
>Ga0181520_10001131_pt1 | contig 55856 bp, 36 predicted proteins | sample PEATcosm2014_Bin_29_FD_132451 | JGI IMG/M metagenome (GOLD analysis project Ga0181520, IMG submission 132451) | Peatland microbial communities from MTU Mesocosm Facility, Houghton, MI, USA - PEATcosm2014_Bin02_30_metaG | ecosystem: Environmental > Terrestrial > Soil > Wetlands > Peat | place... | reverse complement strand
TGTACAGTGACCGTACAGTAGATTTGGAAATCATTGCGTTTCCTGCAAAGCTGTCATTCCGAGAATCAGTAAGTTGAGCGTTTTCAACACTGATGTCGGGTTCGACTCCCGCCGCCTCCACCAATGCAAGTTATTGATTACAGTATAGTTAAATTGCGACTAAAAGAGTCCGTGTACTTGTGGCGTACCTGCCTTGCTGCATGGTTCTGATCATTCGACGTTTACTTGCTTACTGGAAACGGCAGCCAACGTGCCGTCCGCTTTCTTATAGAAACGAAATGCCGTAAAAAAGAGAGTGCCAAGACCGACCAAAGCACCGACGACAATCCCCCATCCGAGACACCAGACTGCTCCGAGCACCAGGCCTGGGTTGTCTGCAGGGGCTACCTTGTCCATACCTGTAAAGTGCCACAAGACTGAATAAATGATCCAGGCAACAGCAACAAAAGCTAACCCTCCAAGCGCGGAGCCAAAAAGAACCGCTTTTACAAGTCTCTTCATACGGAATCAGGATAAATGACCTCTTTCACTTTTGCCGTGAACGAGTTTGGTTTGCAAATTACCCGTGTACTTCCCGTGTACTTCAAAACCGCGTATCGTGCGTTTTCTGCCCAATCGTGCCTCGTTTAAAATCAATAAGTTGTTTATTTTCAATACCATTATTTAATCCGACTCCCGCCGCCTCCCCCATGACTTAAATATTTGGTTATAAACGATTTATTCTTGCGTCATGGCGACAAATGAGGAGCTTTTTTTCGAATCTGCTTCTTGTGCCGCCCATCACTGTGCGACAAGCTCGCAAGCGGTATATCAGCCTTGTCTGTCTTACCGTCGGACAAGGCCACTCTATGCATGCTGCGCCCACCACCCGCCGCACGTTTCTGCACGGCATTGTCGCCGCAGGATTGGCCTCCGGTATCCCCGCAATGAAAGTGGAGGCCGACGCGCCCGCCCGTTCCCGCGTGGTTTATGGCGAAGATCCGCTCCTGCGAGGCTTCGATCCAGGCGGCGCCATTGACGCCAAGCGCCTGCTTTCCCTCCTCGACCAAGCCATGCAGCGTCTCTTCCAGGCCTCCGACCCCGTTCAACCCTGGGCTGACATCGTCCGCCCCGGCCAGCGCGTCGCACTCAAGGTCAATGCCCTCGGCGGACGTGGCCTTTCCACCCATCCCGCCCTGGTAGATGCCATCTGCACACGCCTGCAGTCTGCCGGCATTGCCGCCCGTCAGATTGTCGTCTTCGACCGCGACACGCAGGAATTGGCGCGCGCCGGCTTCCACATTGCCGAGAGCGACGGCATCCAGTGCTATGGCACCGACCGCGCTGGTTTCACCGAGGATCTCTATTCCTATGGGAGCGTAGGCAGCCGCCTCTCGCGAATCCTCACCGAGCGCTGCGACGTGCTCATCAATCTGCCCGTGCTCAAGGACCACGACGGCGCCGGCATCTCTATGGCTCTCAAGAACATGTACGGGGTCATTCACAACCCCAACAAGTACCACCCCAACGGCTGCGATCCTTACATCGCCGACCTCAACCTGCTGCCCGAAATCCGCGCCCGCTTGCGCCTGCACATCTGCGACGCACTCACCGCCTGCTACGAAGGCGGCCCAGCTTTCAAGCCAGAGTTCACCTGGCGGCCCAATGCTCTCATTGTCAGCCAGGACCCCGTCGCCCTCGACACCGTCGGCTGGCAGACCATTGAAGCCAAGCGCGCGGAAAAGGGATTGAAGACGCTGGAAGCCGAGGCGCGGCCACCCCGGTATCTGACCACCGCAGCCGACCCCGATCACCGCCTGGGCTGCCACGATTTGCGCCATATCGACGTAGTCCGCATTACGGCGCATCATTAGGGGGGCGTCTTATGCACGCCAAACCGATGGAACCCGCGATCGACCGCGCAGTTGGTGCTGATCTCCGCGCCGAACCGCTGCCTCCGCTTGACCGGCGCTCCTTTCTCGTGAGCGCGACATCTGCCGGCCTTTTTTGCGGTGTGCGCGCGCTGGCTCCCTCGCCGATCTTGGCTCAGGCTTCCGCCCTGGGCCAAAGCCAGGACGACGACCGCTTCGCCGTCGAAGCCCGCTTCTACAAAAAGCTGGCCAATCGCAAGATTCAGTGCCAGCTCTGCCCGCGCGGCTGCACCGTGGGCGACCGCGAACGCGGCTACTGCGGCGTGCGTGAAAACCGCAGCGGTATTTATTACACGCTGGTTCACTCTCGCGTTTGCGCCGCACATATCGACCCCATCGAAAAGAAGCCGCTCTTCCACTACCTGCCCGGCACGCAAGCCTTCTCCATCGCCACGGCAGGCTGCAACGTCAACTGCAAGTTTTGCCAGAACTGGGAGATCTCTCAGTCCCGCCCCGAGCAGGTTCCGGCCGATTACGCGCCGCCGCAGCGCATTGCCGACCTGGCGGCGCAAAGCCGCTGCCCGACAATCGCCTACACCTATAGCGAGCCCGTTGTCTTCAGCGAATTCCTTATGGATGTGGCCGACGCCGCCCATCGGCAGGGCATTCGCAGCGTCGTCGTCTCCAACGGCTACATGCAGGAGGACGCCCTGCGTCAAGCCTACGGAAAGATGGACGCCGTCAAAATCGACTTGAAGTCCTTCTCCGAAGCGTTTTATCGCAACGTCGTTACCGGCGAGCTCAAACCCGTGCTGGACACTCTCGTCACCCTGCGCAAGATGAACAAGTGGACGGAGATCGTCTACCTGACGATCCCCACGCTCAACGATGGCAGTGCGGAACTGCGCGGCCTGGCGCAGTGGATCAAGGGCAATCTTGGCCCCGATGTGCCGCTCCACTTCACTCAGTTCCATCCCGAGTATCTCTTGCGGAACTTACCCATCACGGCAATCCCTATCCTTGAGCGCGCCCGCGAGATCGCTCTCGCCGAGGGCCTGCATTACGTCTACATCGGCAACGTCCCCGGCCATCCCGCGGAGAACACCTATTGCCCGCAATGCAAACGCGCTGTCGTCGAGCGTTTCGGCATGGAAGTTCGCCACAACTATCTGCATCGCGGCGCTTGTCCCTATTGCAAGCAAGCGATCCCCGGAGTATGGTCCTGATGGAAATGAAAAGGAGGCCGCGGATGCTCACTCTGCGCCGCTGGATGCAGTTCTCGTTTTTCATCGCTTTCTTTGTTGTGTCGGCCTTTGTGTTGCAGAGAAATGTGCGTTGCGCGGGCCAGAAATCGGAGATGGAAAAGGTGCGCCTAGCGGGTGTGGCCGGCAGCTTCTACCCCGCCGACCCCGCCGCGCTCACCGCCATGATGGACGCCATGCTGGCCAAGGTTCCTCCCCGTACTCTCGACGGCCCAGTGCTTGCCGTCATCGCTCCTCATGCCGGTTACGAGTACTCCGGCCCGGTCGCCGCCTATACCTATGCCGCGCTCAGAGGCCGCAGTTACTCCCGCGTCGTCGTCATTGCGCCCTCGCACTACGAGGCTTTTGACTTCACCTCGGTGTATGACGGGGACGCCTATCGCACCCCTTTGGGAGATGTGCCCGTAGACAAATCCTTCGCCCAGCAGTTGGTCCGGGCCGACGCATCCTTGCGGCTTTCCAGCCGCGGCCATACGCCCACCGCGCAGGGCGCCGAACACGCTTTGGAAGATCAGCTCCCCTGGCTGCAGCATGTTCTTGGTCAATTCACGCTGGTGCCCGTCGTCATGGGCAACCAGAGCTACGAGAACAGCCGCGCGCTGGGCTTGGCTCTGGCCCGGATGATCAAGGGAAGCGATACGTTGATTGTGGCCAGCAGCGATCTATCCCACTACCACCCCTACGATGAAGCGGTGAAGATCGATCGCAAGACACTCGACGCCATCCAGGCTTGGGACTACCTGAGCATGTCGCGCAACTTCGAGTCTCGCGTCTGGGAGGCCTGCGGCGGTGCGCCTATCGTGGCCGCCATGATTGCCGCCGAGCGCATGGGCGCCAATCAGGCCAAACTCCTCAAATATGCCAACTCCGGCGATGTGACCGGCGACAAGTCGCGGGTGGTCGGGTACAGCGCCTGGGCTTTGCTCAAAGCGCCACATGCGCAGGTTGTCGATCAACCCTTTACGCTCAGCGAGCAGGACAAGCGCGAGCTCCTCAACCTGGCCCGGCTCTCTGTCGAGCACGCGGTGCGCGAAAAGAGCGCCTATGAACCCGCGGCCAGCGACAGCGAAATGCTGAGCCAGGAGCGCGGAGCCTTTGTCACGCTCAAGATTCATGGCGAACTGCGCGGCTGCATCGGCTACACTTCAGCCATCAAACCTCTCTACCAGACAGTGCGCGACACCGCCACTTACGCGGCGCTGCAAGATCCGCGCTTTGCCCCGGTGTCCAAAGACGAATTGCCCAAACTGCAATATGAGGTCTCAGTGCTTTCGCCGCTGCGCCGCGTCTTGAATACGCAAGAAATTGTAGTCGGCCAGCACGGGCTGCTTATGAAGAACGACGGGGCAGAAGGGATTCTTCTTCCTCAAGTCCCCGTCGAGGAGCACTGGGACCGCGACACATTTCTAGAGCAGACCTGCCGCAAGGCGGGCATGAACAGCAATTGCTGGAAAGACGAGAACACCGACATCTTCCAATTCACTGCGGTTGTCTTCAACGAGCAGAAGAAGTGATCGCCGAAAGAGATCCAAGGTGCGTCTTTAAAGCATCAACAACAGGATGGGAACCAGATTGACCACGGCCGCCAGCCACGCCGCATTCCAGAACCCAAAGAGGGGAATGAGCCAGCCAGCCAGCAGCAGGGCCGCTACCGATCCGCCGATCAAATCCATCGCATAGAGCAGCGCTGCGTTTTTCTGCGCGGGAGATCGCACCTCAAGGTTGCGTGTCGCCAGCGCAAACTGCATTCCGCCGGGAATCCCGCAGAGCAGCGCCATGCAGGGAAACAACACCCGCATCAGCAGCAGCGCATGGCTTCCTTCGACAGATGCCAGCCCGCTCGACGCCGCCAGCAACATCGGCGCAGCCAGTGCGAGAAGCAATTGATTGACCGCTGCGGCGCGGTTTGCTCTCTCTTCAAGCTGCGCTATTAGCCGCGCTTTTCCCGCCCATGCACCCACAGCGATGCCGCCCATGAACAAACCCACCATCAGCGCCAGATCGCGATAGAGATAGCCGCAGATCGATTGGAAGCACAACAGTAAAAGCAGTTGCAGCGTCATCAGTGTGAAGCCCGCGGCCAGCATGGAACTGGAAGACGCGACGCCTCTGCGCAAGCTGTTCATGCAGCGCATGGAAAAGATCGCAACCAGCGCCAGTGAGGCAAGCAGCGCAGCCGCGAGGACCTGCGTGAAATGCATGTGCGCGGCGCGCTGCATCCACTGCGCATAGCCGCGATTGAATTGCCTGGTCCACAGCTCGGTGGCGAAGTAGTACGCGGCCGGTTGAAAATCCCGGTTCATGCGGCTCGGCTCTTCGGACTCCAGGGCGTCATATACCTGCGCCAGGCGATCCGGTGAAAGCCGATAATGCAGCATGTATTCGCCGATGTACTGCGTTTGCAGATGGCGGGCGCTCATGCGCTCGGCGAGAAGGGCGGGGTCTTCGCCCATCGTATTCGCCTGTGTGAAGGCCAGAAAGTGGGTTGTCTCTCCGGGAACGATGGCGATGCCAGGAAAGACTTCTTTCAGCGTTCCGTAGATGCAGCGCAAGTACTCTGCGAGTTCCGGCGAGATGGTCTCTTCCGCGCTGTGCACGGAGACGGCAAAGACTCCTCCCGTAGCCAGACGAGAACGAGCCAGCCGGAAAAACTCCACGGTATAGAATCGGTTCCACTGTGCGTTGTCGGGATCGGGAAGATTGACCAATATGGCGTCGTAGCCGCTTTTGCTTCCCAAATTCTCTTTGAGGAAGATTCGCCCATCGACTGCATGAAAGTGCACGCGCGGATCGCGGTGACTCGGCGCGAGTTCCTCGGGCTGCAGCGACTCTCCCATCCGCAACAGTTCAGGATCGAGTTCAACAGCGTCGATGCTTTGCACGGTAGGATGCTTGAGCGCTTCTGCGATGCCGCCATTGAGAGTCCCACCAATCAACAGTACCGAGTGCGGCGCCGGATGCTCGAGCAATGCAAAATGAATGCTCTCTTCCGCGGCGGCAGGATCGGGCAGATTGGCCAGGATGGAACCGTTGACGTAAAGGCTGCGCAAGGTGCTGGCGCCCACCGCCGTCAACCGCGCATGAACCGAATCCTTCACCTGCAACAGATCGAAACCCTTCCAGAGGGCCTGCTCGGTGCGAAGATCGAGCATCGCTGCAAGATGGAAGGATGCAAAAGCAACCAGAACGGCCGCGAAGCAAAACAGGAAGAAGGAGCGCCAACCGCGCGCAGGCGTCAGCAGCAGAAACGCCAGCAGCATATTCGTCCCTGCCACCAGCCAGGCAATCTGCATCGGGCCCAAAAGCAGAAGCAACAGGAAGGAAATCAGCAGTGCGCCCAGACAACTGCCTGCGGTCTCCCAGAGATAGGCGTCACTCGAGGTTGCAGTAGCTCCGTTCGAGTTTCTTCTCAGCAGCCAATTCTGTACCAGCGCATACAGAGATCCATTTGCCAAGCAGAGCGGCCCCAGGCAAAGCAACGCAATCAGCATCGTTCTGGCGGGACCGAGCAACTCGCCTGGAACGCTTTGCGCGGCGGCTCTCGCCAGTCGCAAGGAACAGACAGCAAAGGGCAGGCTGAATCCCGCGATGCATTCCAGGACCGCGATAGAGTTGCGCAGTTCAACGATCCGGTGTGTCAATCCACCTACGCCGCCGCTACCCAGCGCGGTCCATGCCATCCAAAAGGCAAGAACCATGCCGATACACAGTTCGTTGCCATTGAATAACGCCATCATCTCGCGCAGAAGAACGATCTGCCCTACTGCCGCCGTGCAGCCTGCCCAAAGAAGCAGCGCGCGGGGCGCACGGTCCGCATCCATCATTGCCGATTTCCATCTAGCGCTCATGGTGTCAAGCGTTACCCCGGCACTTGGGAGTATAGGCAGCCGGCTTACCGCCGAGCAAGACGCCCTGTTTTGGTTCCCGCCGTGAACCTACGGATGCAATGGGAATCCGGACGGAAAAGCCGCCTCAAGATGGATTTGCTCTGCGGTGATGGGGTGCTGAAATCCCAGAAATTGAGCGTGCAGGAAATATCCCCCATCGCCGGGGAGGCCGGGAAGATCTTCAAGAGGCTGGCCGGTTAAGCCGTATAGAGGATCGCCAACCAGGGGATGCCCGATGGATGCCAGATGGATTCTGATTTGATGAGGACGGCCCGAATAGAGGCTTACTTCAAATGTTGTGGTGCTAGTAGCGCGTGCGATCACCTTCGCCAGGGACTTGGACGGCTTGCCACTTGGGCTGGCGGCCCACACGGAACCAAGGCGCGGGTGCGGTACGAGGCCGATGGGGGTGAGGATTTCATAGGCGTCGTGCTGGGCAATGTTTTGCGCCAGCGCCCGGTAGATTTTTTGAATCTTGGGTGTGTTCCAGTTGGCGGTTAGATTCGAGGCCGCCTGCGCTGTTTTGGCGAAGAGGACGATGCCGCTAGTACCTCGACCCAACCGGTGGACAGGGTTTGCGTTGGGGAATTGCTTTTGCACCAGGCGCAGAAGGGTGCTCTCCAGAAAGCCGCCGCCAGGAAGGGTGGGCAGCCCGCTGGGCTTGTTGACGGCTAACAGATGGGGGTCATCCAACAGAACTTCGAAGTGCCGAGGCGCGTCTGGTTCGATCCAAGGGGACCGGTTCCAGACAAGGGTTTGGCCTGAAGAGAGCGATTTGCTTCCGTTGGCGGTGACGCCGTCGAGAGTGACTTCGCCGTTGTTCAGTTTTTGTTGCCAGGCTTGTGGGGTTGAGTGGGGGTACAGGCTTGCCAGATGGGAGAGCAGGGTTTGCCCATGGTACTTGCTGCCGATGATGGTGGTGTAGGCGTAGCCTCGGTTGAGCATGTAGTTTGAGTGTAAGCCAGGTCATCTGCGGCAGGAGCTGCGGGAGGCGGCTCACGGTCAAACCGAAAGTGATGCCTTTGCATCGGTAAGCTGTCGGATTGTTCAATGCCGGCCTCCGCTAAAGACAATGGCGACCGGCACGCCGACCAAAACAGCGATCCTGGTTCGGATCTCGACGGGAGTGTGGTCCGAACCAGATCGCTCCTAGTGCATCTTCAGTTGCAAATCCGCGGAGCCCATGCGCCCGCTGGCGTTGTCGCGGACGATGAAGCGCAGCGCCGCGGCCTTGGGCGATGGCTGCACGGAGAACGCGAAGTCGGCCATCTTGGCGGGATCGTTCAGTTTTACGCCTGGCTTGGCGGTGGCCGTCATGCCGTGCAAGGTATGAGCCAGCATTCTGCCCTGGGCGTCAAGCGAGACAGCCATGATGTAAACCGAGGCGGTGGCGCTGCCATCCTGCTCCGGCTTCCAGGTAAGGCTGGCGGCGCCGGCGTGAACCGTGTAGACCCCCTGCGTGGAGTCGCGATCGACGGCGACAACCAAGCCGTGCAGCGGCAGGGCGCTCTCGGCGGCGGTGGTCAGATCGTAGGCGGCGGTGGCAGGGGTGTTCTGCTGCGCGTTCTCGTTGGGGTAATAGCCGGTGCGGCTAGTGGCTGTGAGGCCGGGGCGCAGACAGACGACCTGGATCTTGCGGTACTGCGCCGCGGCTTCGCTGGTGCTGCTGGGCGTGTAAGAGATGGTGTAGGAGTGGGCGCCCAGATCGACGGCTGAAGAGATCTGCCGCGCCACATCGTTTTTGCCGCGCACCACACGGCCGCCCGTCACCGGGCCGAGGCTGTCGAAGTCGTCGCTTGCGCCGAAGGGGTCGATGCCGCCGGTCAGTGCGTCGCCCGCCGCCTGCACGAAGGCCATCTGCGAGGAGTCGGTGATCTCGGTCATGCCCGCCGCGGAGCTGGTGGGATCGACGGCATAGAGCGTGATGTGCGTATCCAGCAGCAGGTTGGTGATGTGTTGAAGCGCGTGTTTCACCTCCAGCGCATCGTCGCCGTCGATGGTGGTGGGGTTGATGGTGGGAAATCCTCCGCCTACCCAGATCAGGTTTTTGTGGCCGGCGATGGGAGCATAGCTTTGGGCAATCTCTTCGAGAGCGCGCAGCGATTGATCGAGGCGCTCGACGGGACCGAACTCCGTCTTGCCGTACACCTCCAGCTTCCAGGCATACTCGGCGGGTGCAGCGGCCACCGCGCGCAGCAAGGCATCGCGGTCGCGGGTAAAGCTCTGCAGCAGCTTGAAGCGGTTGTCGTACACCGTGAGCAGCGTGGTGGGCTGAGCCAGCAACGCGGGTTGAGCGGCCAGATAGTCGTGCAAACTGCGCCGCGCAAACGAGCTGTCAGCGAAATGAGTGTTCAATTGATCGAAGACCAGGATGGCCACCGGCGAATGGCCGAAGGTGATGGGCTTGGCGGGATCGAAGGCTGCGGATGCGCCGGTGGCGAGCGTCTCAGGCGGCAGCGTGTTGGCGGCGGGCGGATCTACGGAGCGAATGAGCTGCGGCTTGCCGTCTTCAAGGACCTGAAAGTCGCCGGCGGAGAGTCCATCCACGGGTTTGCCGGCCTTATCGGTAATCACAACATCCAGAACCACCAAACGCGTGTCGAGCTTCAAGGTAGTCGATGGATGCAACTGCGTCGAATCGAGTGGGGATGCTGCGGCTTCACTGCGGCTCTGTGCAGGAAGCAACACTGTCAGCGCCAACGATGCGGCGACCAGCAAGAGATTCCGGGAAATGGGCCATGGCCGGACGGAGAACCGTTGCATCTTTACCTCATTCGCAAGTATGCGAGAGCTCGATCGTGTAAGGTTTTTACAGATTCCATTTTAGCCAATGGGGAAGGCAAACGATGAAGAGAAAGATGCTTCGCACTGAAAGAAATCTGCATGCGTTGCGCACTGTGATGATCGGCGCGCTTTTGTTCTGCATGGCGGCGCATGGTTGGGCCTGGGGACGCGAGGGCCATCGTCTGACCGCGCTGGTGGCCGAGCAATATCTGACGCCGGAAGCAAAGGCACAGGTCGCACTCCTGCTGAACAAGGAGTCGCTGGCCGATGTCGCGCCTTGGGCCGACAGTTATCGCCAAGACCATGCGGAGACGGCGCCCTGGCACTTCGTCGACATTCCGTTGGCAGAGACCAAATTCGACCGCAGCCGCGATTGTCCGGTCTCGAAAGCCGATCCCAAGTCGCCCTGGCGCGACTGCGTCACCGACCGAATCCTGTACTTCGAGGGACGCCTGGGAGACACCTCGCTGAGTACCCAGGAGCGGGCCTTCGCGTTGAAGTTTCTGGTGCACCTGATCGGCGACATTCATCAGCCATTTCATGCGATGGGCGACGCGCGCGGCGGCAATGAAATCGCCGTCAGCTTTCTCGGCTCCAGCCAGTGCGACTCCTATCACTGCAACCTGCACGGCGTATGGGACGACATGCTCATCGAGGAGCAAGGACTGAACGAGAAGAAATATACCGAGCGCCTGCTCCAGGAGATCAAGGACAACCAATGGGAGCGGATGGCGGGCGGCGAACCGACCACCTGGGCCAACATCTCGCATCACTATGCGGTCGAAGCCATGATGCCCAACGGGGCTTTGATCACGCGTGACTATGTCACCGAAGAGTCGAAGATTGTGGATGCGCAACTGGCGCTGGGCGGTTTGCGTCTGGCGCGGGTGCTGAACCGCATTCTGGCAGCGCCGGAGGCAGCCCCGGCTCTGGTTGCGCCTTCGCAACCGCAAGCGCATTGAGAGTGTTATGTGCAACAAGAAGGGCGGCCGTGATGGCCGCCCTTCTTGTTGTGTTCCGCAATCCCGTTAGAAGTGGAAGCGCGCCGCGATCTGCATCTGCCGCGGACTGTAGGTGTAGTTGCTGTTGGAGTTGGTGTACACGCCAAAGCTGGTGTAGGGCGTCAACGCCGTACCCTTGAGCGTGTAGGCTTCGTCGTTAACTCCGGTGATGTTCTGGTGGTTCATGACGTTGAACATCTCGGCAAAGAACTCCAGGCGGGTGCCTTCGAAGAACCTGCCGGGAAGATAGAAATTCTTGCCCATGCGCAGGTCGTAGACCGCGGTCTTGGGATAGTTGTAGGTGTTGCGGTCGATCCAGGGCAGGCGGTCGGCGCTGGAGCCGGAACCGTTGAGTCCCTTGTAGGCCGGGGTCAACGGGCATCCCTGCACTGTTGGCTGCCCCGTGATTACAATCGACTGCGCAGGAGTTGCAGTGCTGCCGCAGGTAGCGCTTCCGATTTCGGTGCCGGAGGGAACCCACAGGCCGGTGGGATTGGATAATTGATTATAAGCCCCAGTGGAACCCGAGACGTAGGGCGTATAGGGCAGTCCGGTTTGCAACTGCACCAGCGGGGCAATCCGCCATCCGCCCACCAGTTCTTCCATCAAGCCGTGGAAGTGAGTCTGCGGCTGATAGACGGCGGCGAAGACGAAGCGCTGCCGCACATCCAGCGAGCTGTTGCCGTGCTCCAGTTGCAGGTCGGTCGGATCGTAAGCGCTGAAAGAGGGAACCACGGTGGAGAGATAGGGATTGTCGTCCATGGCATGCGACCAGGTGTAGTTGGTCATCAGTGAGAAGCCATGCTCCCAGCGATGGTTCAACTGCACGGCCAGCGCATGGTAGCTGGAGTTTACATCGCTCTTCACGTCGAGGATCTCGCCGTAGGCAGGGTTCGGGCGGGTGGCGCCTCCATTCAGCGACTGCACGAAGACCTTGGTGGTAAAGCTCTGGTTCACCGCGAAGGGAACGTTTTTTCCGCCATGCGGCTGCACGACATACCCTGTCTGGGTTGGCGAGGGCGGCGCATCTGCTTCGGCGCCCGGCCCCTGTTGGGTGATCGGGTACTGGTTGGTGGCGGATGCCAGCGGTTGCGGGGCGATGGAGAAGGTGAAATTGTAGGTGTTCTGGTCGTTGACGTTGACATCGATGGCGCTGGGCAACTCGCGGCCCAGGGACATCATGTAGGTCAGGCCGAAGACCGTGTTGTGTCCCAAATCCTGCTCGATGGCCAGATCGGCCTCATGCACCTGCGGATTCTGCATGTGAGGATCGAGATAGGCGACGGTGGTGGCGCTGGGTTGATTGCTCAGCGGTAGCAAGTTGGGAAACGAGGGACCACTGGTGCCGTACAAGCCTGTCTCGTTGATCTGCGCATTCGAGGCGCCGGACTCCTGATAGGTTTGCAGGATATTGGAGTTGATGATGCGGCCGAAGTACATGCCGTAGCCGCCGCGAATCGTGGTCTTGTGGTCGCCGTAGGGGTCCCATGCGAAGCCCACGCGCGGAGCGATGTTGTTGCGGTCGTCGGGACGGTCCGCGGACTGCGGCAAAGCGGGGTTCACCATGGGATTGCCCGGCACATACTCGTACTCGTAGCGCGCGCCCAAGGTCAAAGTAAGGTTGGGCAGAAGACGCCAGTCGTCGGTAGCGTAGCCGGCATACTCGCGCGTGGCAATCTCGGCGGCGGGATTACCGAAGGCCTGTCCGTAGCTGTAATAGAGCGAGTTGTAGTTTGCTCCACCCAGTCCCGTGGTGGCGTGCAGGTAATCGGAGATGAAGTCGTAGGTGTAGTCGTAGCTGTAGTTGCCGTTGCCGTCGTAGAGGTTGTTGACGTAGTCGACGACGCGGTTGAATTCCAGGCCGGCCTTGGCGACATGCTTGCCGTGGCTCCAGGTGGCGCCATCGAGCAACTGCAGGCGGCGCTCATCGGGGTCGGCGGCACGGTCCAGGTCTTCGTTCTTGCCGATATTGAATCCGCCCTGAAACTCGTAGCCGATGGTGGTCTCGGCCGGTTTGCCGAAGGGGTTAACAGAGAGCGGCAATTCGTTGGGCAGGGGCGCATCGGAGAGGCTGTATTCGAAGTCCCGTCCATACTGCACCAGCGCGTCGTTGACGATGGAGTTGGAGAGCACCGAGGTCAGCCGGGCGATGCCGAAATCTTCCTTGACGAAGTCGTTGCCAAAGGACGCGCGCCCGTAGAAGACCGAAGTTTGCGTCTGGAAGCCGTTGGGCGAGGACTCTCTCATGCGGTTGTACATCAGCGAGAGGCGATTCTTGTCGTTGATCTGCCAGTCCAGCTTGGGCAGATTGATGACCTGATCCAGCGTGCGGGGAACGGTTCCCAAGAAGCTGTTGACGATGCCCAATCCCTGCTGGTAGTACGCCGATCCGGCCTGGAAGTTCCCAGGGAAGCCCAATTGAGCGGCAATGGCGCAGGCGTTGTAGTCGCCTTCGGTGGCTAGCGTTAGGCCGGTGGCGGTGAAGTTGGTTCCGGTGCAGGATTCCCCGGTAGCCAGATTCGTATTGGAGGGGGCGAAGGTATCGTTGGTGTCGTGCGCCCGGCCGGTTCCAGGGAAGTTGCGGCGGCCCTGATCGTAGGCATAGAACCAGAAGAATTTGTCGCGCTTGAGTGGGCCGCCGGCGCCAAAGCCCCACTGCTTGCGCCAGTCGGTGGGCTTGTAAGGAACATCGTTATAGCTGCCACTGCCGTTGGCCATGCTCAGCAATGTGTAGGGATTGGTGGCGCCGCCCAGGTCGTTGTCGCGATCGTAGAAGAAGAGCTCGCCATGCAGTTGATTGCCGCCGCTCTTGGTCACGGTATTGATGACGCCGCCGGCGGAACGGCCATACTGCGCGGAGTAGTTCGAGGTGTTGACCTGGAACTCCTGAATGGCGGCCTGGGTGATCGAATAGGCCGCGCGGGTGCGTCCGCGGGCTTCGGAGAAGTAGGCCTGATTGTCGTCCGCGCCGTCGACCGTGTTGTTGTTGAGCAAAAAGCTGATGCCGCGGAAGCTGAGCAGGCCGAAGCCGTCGGAGTTGGAGACCACGCCGGGAGTCAGCAGGGCGAAGTTCGACCAGCGCCGTCCATTGATGGGCAGGTTGTCGATGGAGGCCTGATCCAGCGTGGTGGAGATGTCGTTGGACTGCGCGTGCAGCAGCGACTCCTCGGCGGTCACGACCACACTGTCGTTCACCGAGCCGGGCTTGAGCACCGGCGAGACGGTGGACAGACTGCCGACCGTTACCACAATGGATTCATCGCGGAAGGGAGCAAAGCCGTCCGCGGCAAAGGATACCGTGTAGTTGCCCGGCTCCAGTTCCGTGACGCGGTATTCGCCCGAGGCATTGCTCTTGGCGGTGCGGGTCACGCCGGTGTCGGCCGACTTCACGGTGATGGTGGCAGCGGGCAGCAATGCGCCGCCATTGTCGGTAATGGTGCCGCCAATGGCGCCCGTGGTCGCCGACTGCGCAGACGCCAGGGACAGCGAAGCAAAGAACAGGCACACAGCCAGGAGCGAGAAGCGAATCGGATGAGAGTTGAAACGGCTGGCGATCAAGTTGGTTCTCCTAAAAGGCCAAAGGCATAAGTGATACGGATACGGCTTGCGGCTTCGATCGAGAGGAGGGAGGAAAACTCTTCCACCCTCCCTCGATCAGGGACGGTTGACGCCGGCTATTGCACGTTCAGCGTAACGTTGAACTGCTGCGTGACACTGGCGAAGCTGCCGCCGGTCCCCGTAGCCACAATGGTGATGGTCTGCGCTCCGGCGGGGGTGGCGACGACCGAAGGCTTGCTGCTGCATCCCGAGAAGCCCAGTGCGGCAAGGCCAACCGCCAGCAACAGCAGCGAGCGGGAGCCGCGCAGCAATCTGCGGCGCAGGCCGCCAAAGCCGAACAGCAAAGCCAGTCCCGGCAGCGCGGCAAGGCTCAAGGGAAGCCCTCCAATGCCCCGCTGCTGCCTCGTGTCGAGAGAACTGGACGCCGTCTGCGAGTTGATGGTCACCGCGATCACGTTGCTGGTGTTCAATCCATTGGCCACGATGGACGGTGGTGCAAAGCTGCAACTAATCGTCGCCGGAGCGGTGCAAGAAAATGCGATGGTCCCGTTGTAGCCGAAGGCCGGCAGCAGGGTAAACGAGAAGAGTCCGGCTTGGCCGGGCGCCACCGTCAGCGAGGAGTAGGTGGACTGCGTCAATCCGAAGGTGGGGGTTCCGGAAACGATGCCCAGGCCCGCCGAGGTCGAGGTGACGAAGTTCGTGTCGCCGCCGTAGACCGCGGTCACCGAGTTGTTGGTGGAGGCCCCGGTCACTGCGAAGCTGGTGGTGATGGTGGCCACGCCGCTGCTGTTGAGCGTTGCCGTTCCAATCTTGGTCGTGGTGGTTCCAACCGTGTTGTAGAAGTTGACGCTGCCGGTGGGAATGGAAGCAACAGTGTAGTGGGTCTGGTTGGCCACCGTCGCCGTCAGCGTGACCTGCGTGGTGCTGTTGACGCTGGTTGCGCTGCTCTGCAGGAGGGTTACAGTGCTGTCTGGCGTGATATTCAGGAGGCCGTTCTGCACACTGACCACGTAGTTGACCGAAGCGGCGGCAGGCACCGAGGGAACAATTGCGTAAGCTCCCACCGGGGAGCCAGCCGTGGCCGGGGTGCTATAGGCGATCAAGAAGGCGTCGCCATTCTGCAGGCCGGTTACCGTGCCCGTCAACGTAGGAATCGCTGCGTCGAAGGCCAAGCTGGTGGTCTCGCCCTGCACGTTCAACTGCGCCAGGGCAATAGGAAGCGGCAATGATGCGGTGGTGCTGGCGGCCGCATAGAACGCATCCGAGGTGCAACTTGCGCTCACCAAGTGATTGCCTACCGCTAATTTGGTGAGCGTCAGCATGGCGGTCAGCACATTGCCATTGGTGGTGGCGCCCGTCTGCGTCGAGTTATAAGGTTGTCCATCGACCATGACGGTGATGGTTCCCGAGGGAACCGCTGTCCAACTCGGATTCTTGGGAGTCAGCGTCACATTGACGACCACCGTCTGCCCGTAGATCCAGCTCGTCTGGCCGCCCGGAACCGTCGTGCTCAGGCTCATTGTCTCGCTGCCGGCGGGGTTGGTGCCGGTGCCGTTCATCGTCAGCGTGGGCTGCGCGGCAGGAGTGGTGTTGGCAAAGGTATACGTCGCCGTGAAAGCAGAGGCAGCCGATGGCGTAAAGCTGGCCGTCAAGCTCAATCCGTAGCCTGCCGCGGGGAAGCCGCTGCCGGGAAGCGCGGTGGGCGTCAGGGTGAAATCGCCGGCGCTGTTAGTCGTTCCCGCGCTGAAGTAAGTCGCCGGGAAGACCGCTGTCTGGTTGCCAACGCTGACGATGTCGGCAGAGGCATAGCCCGTTGTGGCGGCTACACCTGCCTGAGCGATGACCTGCGCGGGAAAGTTGATGTTGGCCGCGCTACGGGTGAAGATGTCAATGACGCTGGCCGATCCATCGGACAGGTACACCGTGCCGCCGCCCGTCACCGCCACGCCGGTGGGCTCTTCAAGTCCGGTGACGATGGGCAAAGCATCGTTGGCATTGAGCGTACCGCTCTCGTTGGGAATGTAGACGATGCGGCTGTTGCCGCTGTCGGCAACATAGAGGCTGCCGGCTGCGTCCAGAGCCAGGCCCAGCGGCGCGGAGAGACCGAAGTTACTCGCCACCACGGTCACCGCGGAACTGCCGCTGAATGGAACCTTGACCACCGTATTTCCGCTGGTATTGGCCACATAGACATTGCCGTAGGAGTCGACCGCCACGCCCGTCGGCGAGCTGAGCCCCGAGGCCAGCGTCACCTGGACGCCGGTTCCGGCCACGATCTCGCTGACCGTGTTAGCGCTCTTGTCGCTGACAAAGACATTGCCGTAAGCGTCCAAGGCGATGCCGGCCGGATCGGTAAAGCCGCTGCCCAGCGCCACCTGGCTGCCGCCATTCGACGGAACCTCTACCACGCTGCCGCTGGAGAGCGCCGCGTACACATTGCCCGCGCCATCCACCGCAACCGCGTTGGCGCCGCTCAGGCTGGAGCCGATGTTGGACTCCACCCCTGCCGGGGTGATCTTGACAATCGAGCTGGCTCCGGGAACCGCCGCATAAGCATTGCCGGCCGCATCCAGCGCCAGATCGTTGACCGAGGTCAGATTGGTCGAGGCCAGCGTGCTCGCGGTGCTGGGATCGATGGCCAGCGCCGAAGCCAGTCCGGTTCCGGTCAGATTGAAGGTAGAAACCTTGCCCAGGCTGCTGGTCACCGTCAGCGGCGCCGTGCGCAAACCGGCCGCGACGGGCTTGAAGGTCACCGGCAATGGGCAATTTTTTGAAGTGTCGGAATTCGTGGTGCAGGTTCCAAGAGTACCGACAGTGAAATCCGCGAAGCTCGCGGGAATGGAAATAGCGCCGGAGGAATCGCCCACGCCGAAGTGAATCTCAAGGGTCTGAACCACACCGGTGGGGCTGACGCTGGTAGGCGGAAATTGAGTGCCGGACGAGAGTTTGCGCACCAGCCCGTTGCCCGAATCGCCGAAATACAGATTGTTGGCCGCGTCAACGTAAGGGAAGTAGGTCTTCCAAACGGTGGCCGACAAACCGGGGCAGCCATCGCCCACGCCGTCTGTCTGTGTTGAACAAGTAACCGCCGGATTGGTCGCGATGGCCGCGGTCGTGGGCGTCTGTTCCGCCTGGCCGGCGATGGCGTACAACTCGCCGGTGGCGGCGTCGACTCGTTCGAGGTAATTCGAAGTGCAGGTCGTCGTCCCGGTGGTTGTGCCGGCGCAATTGTTACTGGAGGTCGACTGATAATCGGCGATGTAGACGTTGCCCAAAGGATCTACTGCAACGCCGTAGACAGAACCAAGATCTTGAGTAGTAGCCACACTGCTGGTCACCGCGTTATAAGCTTTGCGGCCTGTATACGGCACTCCCGCGAAGGTTGTGATCGCACCGACGCCGATGGGGGAGACCAAACCGGTAGTATAGTTGGGCTGGTTGCTGATGACGCGAACATCGTAGGGGTACTCATCCGCAAAATAGATGTTGCCGGAGTTATCTACCGCAACCTGATAAGGGGAATCGATGGTTGAGCCGGTGGAAGGATAGGGACTGACGCCGTTGCTGTGGCCGAAGTAGGAGGCGCTGTCGCAGGACATTGAAGCCTGCTTGGGCGTGGTAGAAGAACTGGCCGTTTCGCCCAGAAGATACGTATCCAGAACCGCCGGGCAGCCGGTGCCGGCGATGGTAAAGATCTCTTGGGGATAAATGGTGTATCCGGCGATGATCCGCGTGGTGTTGCTCAGGTTCACTACATCGACGGCGTTGTTATAGTTGTCGCCAATGTAGAGATTGCCGGCTCTATCGAAGGCCAGGCCATAGGGACGATAGAGCAGCGCCTGCGCCGCCGTTACATAGGTGGTGGCGCTGGTATGCACATTGCCGTAGGCCGCATTCGCATTGGTGGCGTTGTAGCCGACGTAGCCGGTGTTTGCTGTCCAGGTAAAGCCATTCAGGCCTGTGCTGGTGTAGCCAGGATTCGCACTGAGGCTGACCGATTGGTTGACGACGGTCTGGATGATGCTTGTGCTCTTGACAATCTCGCGCACCGCGCCCAGATAGTAGTCGGTAAACCAGAGGTTGCCCTGTGCATCGAACGTGAGCGCCTCGGGCGAGGCCATCGGCACTTCGGTGGCCAGGCAGCCGTCGCCATAGGCATCGGTCTGCGTATTCTTGCTGACCGGGCAGGTGGCCTGGCTGGCGATGCTGGCGAAGGTGGGAACCGTACTGCTTGTACTGGCTATGGTCACTCCGCCCACCGTGCTGACGATGCCGGAATGCGCGTCAACGCGCCGGAAGAGATTATTGGCGGAATCGATGAAAAAGACGTTGCCCTCGCTATCGGCAATGGCCGAGCGAGGCGCGGAGAGCGCAACCTCGTTATACAGGCAGCCATCACCCACCGTGTCGCTCGGCTTGAGGCCGTTCGCATCCGCGGTAGCCACATACGCCGTACCGCTCCACTTCTGGTAGGTGCAGGTGGTGTTGGTTCCATTGTTGTAATACCCCGCCGTGCTATTGCCGAAACTACCGCCGCCGGCCACGGCCGTCACGGTGTAGGGCAGAAGCTGCGGCGCAGCTTGGGCCGCGGCGCTGGCGCTGAAGCCGGCAAGCGCTGTGCAGGTGATGAGCAGGGATAGAAAGCGGGAGGCAAGGGCAGAGATCGAAACGGATTTGGGCACGGAGAAAAGCTCCTTGACGCGGTGTGATCCATGAGAGAAGAGCGCGATGCGCCTTCCCGGCGCGAAGCATAAATACTAGTCCCGGTCGCCGCGAAACGTCCATGAAAATCGCAGCTCGGGCGGCAAAGTTGAGTCGAAAGACGCTCAAGTCTATTTTAGAGAATTGGACCCCAAGCTCAACCGTACGCCCAATGTATTCACACTCTTCTAACATAGAGGCATGGCCGATCCATCTCATTCCGCTTTCTCAGAACGCTTTCGTCTTACCCTTGTTGTCGACGTGTAATCGCTCGTAAATCATTTTGAAACAGTAGTTTACTGTTTTATCGACGATCTTCGCCACTTTCCCAGCCTCAATTCTACCGGCTGGGCGCACTCCACAAGCAGGCGATACATCCATTCCATGGGCAGCTCGGCGGTTCCGGCGGGTTGTAGGCTCTGGCCATTTCGCCCCTGCTCCAGCAAAGCATCGATAGGGTCTCAAGGGAGTTCCTGGTGCCAACCTGCATTCTTGCTTCCTGGCCTTTTTTCAACAGGCGGCTAAGCTCAGGCAGCCAGAGAGTGAATTCCCCGCAGCATGAAGTTCTATAGAGACGTCCGGGGACTGCCCATTGGGAAAAAGATCTTCTTTGCCGTCAATTCTTTAGCCCCATCGCCACAGCTTGCCGGCGGCAGTGACGCAGGGCGAGTCGCCGACGCCCTCGGACACCGCACAGTCTCTGCTCCGCCGAATGCCTTCTCGAACAGCATTTTGCCTGTTTTCAATGGCATGGATAGCTCGGCTCCCGCCGTCTCCAGCACTCCTTCTCATCCTTCACCGGTCGCCTGGGGAAGGCCCTCCCGCCTGCGCAAGAGCCGCATGACGCCGGGTTGTGAATTTTCCTCCGCGGCCCTTCCCTTTCAGGCTTTGCGCCCGATTCTGCTTTTCTCCCCAAATTGCTGAGAATGAAGACCGTGAAGACGATCACATTGCGCCCCTCCCGGCAGGGAATAGAATTGCCGCGGTGAGAGCGCGGAGTCTGTGCGGCTGCCAAGCGCCGCGCGGCTTCGCAACTGGATGGCCCAGTGCCGAACAGTGCGCGAGGGGCCAGACCGGCGCCGCGAACCGCGCGGCAGGCGCGCCTCCCCAGGGTTGAAGCAGGAGCAACAATGGCCAAGCAAGCAGAGGGTACAAAGAAGACCATGCAGGAGAAGATTGGCGACCTGCACGCCATACGCGCCGCGGTGGAACTCGGCGGCGGCAAGGAACGCATCGACAAGCAGCACGAGTCGGCCAAACTGACGGCCCGCGAGCGCGTTGCCAGGCTGGTCGACAAGGGCAGCTTTCAGGAGATCGGGGCCTTTGCCCGCCATCGCGCCACCTACTTCGGCATGGCGGACAAAGATTTGCCCGCCGACGGCGTAGTCACCGGCTGCGCCACCGTCGACGAGCGCCTGGTGCATCTGGCCAGCCAGGATTTCACCGTGGCCGGCGGCGCCGCAGGCGAGACGCACAGTAATAAAGTCGCCGACATGATGACCCTGTCGCTGAAGACGGGCAGCCCGTTTATCTTCATCAACGACTCGGGCGGCGCGCGTGTGCAGGAGGGCATCGACAGCCTGGCCGGCTATGCGCGGGTCTTCTACAACAACGTCATGCTCTCAGGAACCGTGCCCCAGATCTCGCTCATCTGCGGGCCCTGCGCGGGTGGTGCGGCCTATAGCCCGGCGCTGACCGACTTCATCATTCAGACCCAGCAGGGGCGCATGTTCATCACTGGACCGCAGGTCATCAAGCAGGTCACCGGCGAGGTGGTCTCGGCCGAGGAGTTGGGCGGGCCGCAATCGCAGATGAACCACTCCGGCGTGGTGCACTTGATCGCTCGCAACGACGAAGATGCCATGCAGCTCTGCCGCCGGCTGCTCAGCTTTCTCCCCTCCAACAACATGGAAGATCCGCCCCGCCTGGCCTTCAATGGACGCTTGCGCCCCGACAGCGATCTGGCCGGCCTGGTGCCTGTAGACGCCAAGGTGGCCTACGACATTCGCGCCGTGCTGATGCGCATTGTCGACAACCAGGACTTGCTGGAAATTCAGCCCGGCTTTGCGCCCAACATCGTTATCGGCTTCGCGCGCTTGCAGGGGCGGCCGGTGGGCATCGTGGCCAATCAGCCCTGCGCCATGGCCGGCGCGCTGGACATCGACGCCAGCGACAAAGCGGCGCGCTTTGTGCGCTTCTGCAACGCCTTCAATCTTCCTCTCCTTACCTTCGTCGATGTGCCGGGATTTTTGCCCGGTGTGGAGCAGGAGCGGGGCGGCATCATTCGCCATGGAGCCAAGCTCCTCTTTGCATACTCCGCGGCCACCGTACCCAAGCTGACCGTGGTGCTGCGCAAAGCCTACGGCGGAGCCTACATCGCCATGTGCTGCCGTGGACTGGGCGCGGACCGTGTGCTGGCCTGGCCCACCGCGGAGATCGCCGTGATGGGCGCCGAGGGCGCGGCCGAGATCGTCTTCCGCCGCGAGATCGATTCAGCCGAAGACAAGGCCGGCAAGCGCCAGGAGATGGTCGACGCTTACCGCGACACCTTCGCCAATCCCTATGTGGCCGCGGGCCGCCGCTTGGTCGACGAGATCATCGACCCCGCCGACACCCGCCGCTGTTTGGCCATGGCGCTGGAAGCCATGCATACCAAGCGCGAGTTGCGCCCGCAGAAAAAGCACGGACTCATCCCACTTTAAGAGGAAACCCGCATGAACGTGCTCAAAAGCAATGCGGCCCTGGCCGCGCCATCCAACACGAAACAAGCACCGATCGCGCCCGAGACGCTGGCAGCGATTGTCGCTGCGGCCACCGCGTTTCTGGGCAATGCCGTCGAGCTGCGCGCCGTCAAGCTGCTGACTGGCGCGCAGGGCAATCGCTGGTCGCGGCAGGGACGCGCCACAGTTCATGCCTCTCATAACCTCCATGCAAGACGATGAGGCCTGCGCCTCTCGATGAAAGGACTTTTGTGAAGCTGAAGATCACCATCGACGGAAAAATCTACCAGGCAGAGGTCGAGATACTCGACGAAGAAGAGAGCGCACATGCGCCGGCAGAATACCCGCCAATGCCGCTTGCCGCCGCGCCCATTGCACCGGTAGTCAGCGGCAATATGAATGCCTGCCTCAGCCCGGTGATGGGCCTGGTCATCAAGGTCAACGTCAAGCCCGGACAGAAGGTCGCGGCCAACGAAGTGGTGATGGTGCTTGAAGCCATGAAGATGGAAACCCACATCGCCGCGCCTCGCGCCGGCATTGTGAAGAGCGTACCTGTGGCCGCTGGCAATTCCGTCAAGCTCAATCAAGTGCTGGTCGAGCTCGAATAAACGCGCCTTATAGTCTTGTACCGCTGAGGGTGCCTCCGGTCTCGATTTCGAGTCCGGGGAAGGTACGAACTGAAATACATCTTCATGCGGTTAGAGACCTGGGAGCTTAATTGAGGACTGCATAAGCAATGTCCGCGCAAACGCGCCGTAGGCGCAGAGTTGGTTAGCCCCGCGCTTCGGCGTGGGGAAAAGTGGTTTCACCCGTTCGTTACGGAGTCCTGTAGGGACGGCGCAAGGACAGTTTTCAGCAGGAATCGATAGCCACTGTGGGAATGCTCAACACAGGATTCCCTACGGGTTTGAATTCGGATGGAAAGGAAAGAACGATGAGCAGTCTTCCGCAGGAGTTGCGGCAGGTTCCGGGAATCGAGTTTGTGGATCATGTAGCCATCGCCGTCAAGCAAGGCGAGTTGGAGGGCCAGGTCAAGGCCTATGAGATGCTGGGCTTCCGCGAGATTCATCGCGAAGAGGTGCTGGGCGGCGATCAGGTGCGCGAGGCTCTGTTGCAGATCGGCGACGGCCCCAACCTCATTCAGTTGCTCGAACCGTTGACTGTGGATTCACCCGTGCAAAAGCTCATCGAACGCAACGGCGGGCGCGGCGGTTTCGCCCATATCGCCTTTCGCGTGCAGAACGCACAGCATGCATTCGAGGCCATGCAGACCGCTGGATTCAACATCATCGACAAGGCTCCGCGCAAGGGTTCGCGCGGCACCACTGTCTTCTTCGTTCATCCCAAATCGCGCGCCGAAAATCCATTCGGCCTGCTGATGGAAATCGTCGAAGACCCTGAAGGCAAATAAATGACGACTGCACGTTTGCTCGCGGAGTTTCCGCCGGTCGAGACCGCGGCCTGGGAAGAGGCGATCCTCAAGGATCTTAAGGGCGCCGATTATGCCAAGAAGCTGATCTGGCAGACCGAGGAGGGCCTGGCCGTCAAGCCCTACTATCGGGCCGCCGACATCGAAGGCCTGCACTTCATGGATGCCCCGCCGGGTGTCTTTCCCTTTGCGCGCGGCGCCAGAACCAGCGGCGATTGGCGCATCCGCGAAGAGATCGATGCCGCCGATCCGGAAGAGGCCAACCGCGCCGCAATGAGCGCCGTGGTCGCGGGCGCGGAAGAGATCGCCTTTGCCGGTGCGAAGATCGATAGCGCCTCCACGCTCAGTCTTTTGCTCGCCAATCTCCAGGAGATCCCGGTGTGCTTTGCCGGTGCGGATGAATCGCTCTTGCATCTTCTTCTGGAGCGTCTCGGCAAGCGCGCCTGCCCGGCGAGCATCTCGACGGACTTCGATCCTCTGAGCGATCTCGAATTCGCCGTCGAGGTGGTCGGCAAAGCGCCGGCCTGCCTGATTCCCTTCAACCTTCACGCTGAAGCCTTCGAAGAAAAGGGCGCGAATGCCGTCGAAGAGATCGGCTTTGCATTGGCCGCTGGCATCGATTATTTGGCCGGGATGCAGCAGCGCGGAGTGGCTGTCGATCGCGCCGCTGCCGCACTGTCCTTCTCCTTCGCCATCGGCGCGAATTACTTTTTTCAGATTGCCAAGCTGCGCGCCTTCCGCAGTCTTTGGGCGCGCGCGGTGGAGAGCTTTGGCGGCTCGCATGAATCTGCCAGGGCCCGCATTCACGCCCGCACCTCGCACTGGAACAAGACCCTCTACGATGCACACGTCAACATTTTGCGCGCCACCACCGAAGCCATGTCGGCGGTGCTGGGCGGTGCGGATTCACTCACTGTCGCGCCCTTCGACGAGTGCTACAAGCGGCCCGGCGAAGCCAGCCGCAGACTGGCGCGCAATACGCAGATCCTGCTCAAGCAGGAGGCGCTCTTTGCGCGTGTCGCCGATCCCGGCGCAGGATCCTATTGTCTGGAGACCATCACCGACTATCTCGCCCGCGAGGGATGGAAGTCGATGCAGTCCATCGAAGCAGCGGGCGGCTTCATCAAGGGGCAAGCCGATGGATTCGTCGCTCAAGCACTGCAACGCTCGCTGGCTGCGCGCGACAAGGCCGTCCTGCAGCGCCGCCGCGTCTTCACGGGAACCAATCAATACGCCAATCGCAGCGAACATGCGCTCGACCGCATCGATGCAGAGCACTTCAACGAAGACCGTGGCACATGGGCCTACGAACAGCTTCGTCTGCGTACGGAACGCCACGCTGCGAGAACACAAAAGACCCCACGCATCCTGCTGGCGGAGATCGGCGACACGAAGATGCGCGGTGCGCGCTCCAACTTTGCAGCCAACTTCTTTGCCTGCGCCGGCTTCGACATTCTTACGCAGCGCTTCGATCAAACCGCTGAGATTGCCAGTATCGATGCGGATCTGCTGGTGCTGTGCAGTTCCGATGCCGAGTACCTGGCGCTTACGGAAGCGTTGATGGCGGAGTTGAAGGTATTGAACAAAACAACGCCGGTGGTGATCGCGGGCAATCCGGAGAGCGCGGAGCAGTTGACCGCTCTCGGCGTCGCGGACTTCGTTCACGTCCGCAGCAATCCCCTCGCAACACTCTCCCAGTGGCAGCAACGGCTGGGGATCAAGGAATAATCATGCGTCCCGACTTTAGCAAGATCGATTACAAAGCCGCGCCATCCACCCAGGAGAGGCCGCAGAGCACGGAGTGCCTGAGCGCCGAGCACATCGCGGTGAAGAGCTTTTATACTCGCGAAGACCTTGACGGCCTGGAGCATTTGGACTATGCCGCCGGCCTTCCGCCCTTTTTGCGCGGCCCCTACACCGCCATGTACGCGATGCAGCCGTGGACCATTCGTCAGTATGCGGGCTTTTCTACGGCCGAAGAGTCGAATGCCTTTTATCGCCGAAATCTTGCTGCGGGACAGCGCGGTCTGTCCGTGGCTTTCGATCTGGCCACGCATCGCGGCTACGACTCCGATCATGAGCGCGTTACAGGCGATGTGGGCAAAGCCGGCGTAGCCATCGACTCTATCTTGGATATGAAGGTTCTCTTCGATCAGATTCCGCTGGGCCAGATGTCGGTGTCGATGACCATGAACGGCGCGGTGTTGCCCATCATGGCCTTCTACATCGTGGCCGCGGAAGAGCAGGGCGTGAGCACTCAGCAGTTGAGCGGCACCATTCAGAACGACATCCTTAAAGAGTTCATGGTCCGCAACACCTATATCTATCCGCCCGCGGGATCAATGCGCATCATCGGCGACATCTTCCGCTACTGCGCCGAGCGCATGCCCAAATTCAACTGCATCAGCGTCAGCGGCTATCACATGCAAGAGGCCGGCGCGACCGCCGATATCGAGTTGGCCTACACGCTGGCCGATGGTTTGGAGTATCTGAGAACCGGCGTAAAGGCCGGGCTCGACGTGGACAACTTTGCCCCGCGCATCAGCTTCTTCTGGGGCATCGGCATGAACCACTTCATGGAGATCGCCAAGATGCGCGCGGCTCGCATGTTGTGGGCCAAGCTGGTCAAGACTTTCAATCCCAAGAACCCCAAGTCGCTGGCCTTGCGTACTCACTCGCAGACTTCGGGCTGGAGCCTCACCGCGCAAGACCCCTACAATAATGTGCCTCGGACCTGCATCGAGGCCATGGCCGCGGCTTTGGGGCATACGCAGTCGCTGCACACCAATGCGCTCGACGAAGCCTTGGCGCTACCCACGGATTTCTCCGCGCGCATCGCTCGCAATACGCAGATTTACCTGCAAGAGGAGACCGGCATCACCCATCTGGTCGACCCCTGGGCGGGTTCGTACTACGTGGAGCGCTTGACGCACGAGTTGATGCACGCGGCATGGGACTTGATTGAAGAAGTAGAAAGCCTGGGCGGCATGGCCAAGGCTATCGAGACCGGCATTCCCAAGATGCGCATTGAAGAAGCAGCCGCGCGGCGGCAGGCCTGCATCGATTCGGGACGCGATGTGATTGTCGGCGTCAATGCCTATCCTTCATCGGAAGAGCCGTTGATCCCGGTGCTGGACATCGATAACGCCGCGGTGCGCGAATCGCAGTTGAAGCGTCTGGCGCTGTTGAAGAGCGAGCGCGACTCGGAGGCCGTGAAGCAGTCGTTGATTGCGCTGGAAGAAGCTGCAAGAAGCGGTACGGGAAATCTTCTGGAACTGGCCGTGGATGCGGCGCGCAAGCGGGCTACGCTGGGCGAGATCTCGTCGGCGCTGGAGAAGGTGTGGGGCCGCTACGAGGCCACGACGCGCACCATCAGCGGCGTCTACTCGGCCGAGAGCGGCAACGCCGTCGAGTTCAATATAGCGCGGCGCATGGTGGAAGCCTTCGAGCAGGAAGAGGGCCGCCGTCCGCGCATTCTTGTCGCCAAGATGGGCCAGGACGGCCACGATCGCGGCGCTAAGGTGATCGCCACGGCCTTTGCCGACATCGGCTTCGACGTGGACATTGGCGCTCTCTTTCAAACGCCCTACGAAGTGGCTCGCCATGCGGTCGAAAGCGATGTGCATGTGGTCGGCGTATCGTCGCTGGCCGCGGGGCACAAGACGCTGGTGCCGCAGTTGATCGATGAGCTGCGCAAGCTGGAGCGCGAAGACATTCTGGTTGTGGTGGGTGGCGTGATTCCGCCCCAGGACTACGAATTTCTCTATGCAGCCGGAGCCGTTGGCATCTATGGGCCGGGCACGGTGATTCCGGTTGCGGCGCAAAAGATTCTCGACATTCTCAACGGTGCAACCGTGGGAGGCAGAGGCTGATTGAGCGAGCGATTTGAAAGCGCGATGCGAGAGAACCCTGGCTGCGCGGCTACGGAGCCCTCGCCGGAGTTGCTGTCGCGCGTTGCAGGCATGCGCCGCGCGCTGACTCGCGAGCAGTGTGTCGAGGGCATTCTGCAAGGGCAGCGATCCATTCTCGCCCGCGCCATCACCTTGATTGAGAGCTCGCGCGAGGTCGACCGCATGCTCGCCGAGCAAATCGTCGAAGACTGTCTGCCGCACTGCGGCAATTCCATTCGCGTGGGCATTACCGGCGTTCCCGGCGCGGGCAAGAGCAGCCTGATTGAAGCGCTGGGCATGTATTTGATTGAAGAGCATCAACAGAAGGTCGCAGTGCTGGCCATCGATCCCAGCAGTCAGCTCAGCGGCGGCAGCATTCTCGGCGACAAGACGCGCATGACGGAGTTGGCGGCTAGCGAGATGGCTTTTATTCGCCCTTCGCCCTCGCGCGGTTCGTTGGGCGGAGTGGCGCGGCGCACACGCGAGGCCATGCTGCTGTGTGAAGCCGCGGGCTATAGCAAGATCGTCGTTGAGACCGTGGGTGTGGGCCAGTCGGAGACCGCGGTGCACGGCATGGTGGACTTCTTTCTGTTGATCCTATTGACCGGCGCCGGCGATGAATTGCAAGGCATCAAGCGCGGAGTGATGGAACTGGCCGATCTTGTCGCCATCAACAAAGCCGACGGAGACAACGAACGAGCTGCCGATCGCGCGCGCAGCGAAGCGGCGAACGCATTGCACTACTTCCCCAGTTCCGCTTCGGGATGGACGCCCCGCTCGCAAACCTGTTCGGCGCGCACCGGCAAGGGTATTGCGGAGTTGTGGCAATGCGTGCTGGAACACAGCGCATTGACCAAGGCCAATGGATGGTTCGAGCGTACCCGCCGCAATCAGACACGCAACTGGATGCAGGAGATTATTCAGCAGGGACTGTTGCAGCAATTTGAATCGCATCCGGATGTGTTAGAGCGCAAGCAGGCCCTGGAATGCGAAGTGCTCGAAGGCCGCACCACATCGTTTCGCGCAGCCCGCACATTGCTGGAAATCTATTCTCAACGAGGCGAATCGGGCCATTGAAGGCTGCACTCCACTGCCGATTTGCAAGCAAACCCGCTGACCAAGTCAGCCACAACACTTATCGAACTGATCGAACAGAGGTGCTCGACATATGCCGTCTTTGCCTGTGCTGGTTTTGAATAGCGGTTCATCTTCCATCAAGTTTTCTATCTACGAAGCCGGCGACGGCGCGCGCAGCCGGGTGCTGGAGGGTGCGGTCGACGGCATCGGCACCGATCTGGGCAAGTTCTGGATCAAAAACGCAGAGGGCAAGAAGCTGGTCGATGAAAGTCCTGCGTTGCCCAATCGCGCTGTAGCCTTCAAGCTGGTTGCCGACGCGCTGCACTCCGGCAAGTTTCCCGCTCCAATGGCTATTGGCCACCGCACCGTTTGCGGCGGGCCGACGATCAAGGAGAACCAGCTTCTTACAGAGGCGCTGATCGACGAGATCGATGGCTACGCCGCGCTGGCGCCGCTGCACACGCCCATCGGCGTGTACATCATGCGCGAGGCGCTGCGGCTCTTCCCCGGCATTCCCAACTTTGCGATTCTGGATATGTACTTTCATCGCACCATGCCTGAGGTGGTGACGCGCTTGCCCATCCCCGCCGCCTATGCGGCGATGGGTGTGCGCCGCTACGGCTATCACGGCATATCGTATGAATCGATCGTTCATCAATTGCAGCCCAACGTGCCGGAGAAGCTGATCGTCGCGCATCTGGGCAACGGTGCTTCCATCTCCGCGATTCTGCATGGGCAGTGCCTTGACACTTCGATGGGATTGACGCCCACCGGCGGCATCATCAGCGGCACGCGCACCGGCGACATCGATCCCGGCGTGGTGCTGTTCATGCTGCGCAAGATCGCCGAGAAGGAAGAGAACGCCGACAAGGCCGCGGACCTGCTGGAGGCCGCTATCGGCAAGCAGGCGGGCCTGCTGGGGGTGAGCGAACTCAGCAACGACATGCGCGACTTGCGCGAGGCCATCGATGCCGGCAATGAAAAGGCGCGCCTGGCTGTAGACAAATTCAACTGGACGATCGTCAAGTGGATCGGCGGTTTTGTAGCCGAGTTGGGCGGGCTGGACATGCTGGTCTTCACCGGCGGCATCGGTGAGAACGACATCAACGCGCGCGCCGAGATCTGCGCCGGGCTAAGCGCTTTGGGCATTGTGCTGGACAAGAAGCGCAACAATGTGCGCGGCGAAGCGGTTATCTCCGCGACCGATTCCCCTGTAACGGTGCGGGTGATTCCTCCCGCCGAGGACCTGATTATCGTCCATCACGTGGTGCGTTTGCTGGAGGCACAGGCATAAATAATGCCTTTCTGACAGGGTCTGAACCTCATGTTCTGCATTGAAAATCAAGAGATGCGGCACAAGTGTTTCGAGACATTCATTCACCACAGAAATAGGTGTCATCCTGAGTTGAATTGGACGCGATCTTTGCGTCCAACTCCGTCGAAGGACCTGCGTTTTTTGATGCTGCGATAAAAGCTGGTCCTTCGATTCGCTGCGCTCGCTCCTGATGAACGGGTCTGCATACCCCACGTTTCAGCGCGGCCCTGCGGGGCGCGCGGTAGATTTTGGCATCCATCCCAGGGGTTCCGCTGCGCTTCACCCCTGGCTACTTTCATCGCCTCCCTGCGGGAGGCGGTTGTGGCGTTCATTGCAGCCGTAACTCGTCAACACGAGTCATGTTGCTCAGGATGACAGCGCTCTTATTCAATCACTCTCTGACTCGTCACAATCGCTTCCCTCGCATTCATCCCCGCGGCGCACGCGCTACTGAGGATGCGCAGTGGAGTGTGACTGGGTGGAGTGAAGATACTTGCTGGCGTCATGGGCATCGGGCGCGGCAGCGGCAGGCGCTACGGGTGTTGCAATCACCGGTTGTGAAGCGCCGTTCAGAAACGCCGGGTCCATCGAGGCAATATCCACGCGATAGCTGACGGTGCTGGCGGTGGGAAACGATGCGGGGACCTTCTGCGTGACCTTGCCGGTGGCGGCCCACTCCGTGCCGCGCTGGAAGATGGTCATCAACCCCACGCAACTGAGCGCGGCCACATCGTGGCCCAGCGTGGTGTGGAAGATTCTTCCCTTGCCATAGTGCAGCACCATAAGCATCGGCTCATCCAGGCCGGTTCCCTTGTTCAAAGGGTCGGAGTGCGCAGTGGCCAGCACGGTCATATTCCCGCCGGGACCGCGCAGCGAGTCGTACAACTCGTCGGCCGCGTGCATCCACACTGGGGGCAGCCCTTGCAGAATAGGATGCTCGGGATGGCGCGCGACGATCTGAAAGGGCAGCCGGTTACCGTGATTGCCGGCCGATCCGGGAGTGCTGTCGCTGACCAGCTTGCCGTCGCGGTAGAACCAATGCGGGCCAGCCTCTTGCTTGCGATTGCGCCAGCCGCCCACGCCGATCATCTGGTTATAGGCGGGCCAGTCGGGGAAGGAGTTGTCGGCGGCATGAACCACCACCAGGCCGCCGCCCGCGGAGACGAACTGTTCGAACTGCAACCGCAACGCCTCGGGCCAGCCGGGAGCATCGTAGTTCGACACGATCACCTGATAGTGGCTGAAGGTGGGGCTGAAGTTGCTGAAGTCCCCCTCGCCTGGAGGCGCGGTAAGAACCGTAACCTGAAAGAGACCTGTCTCCTCAAGTTCCGCTTTGAGGACCGGGGTGGTCAGCTTCCAGTTATGATAAGCCCCTGAGCTTTGCCCATCGAGCAGCAGAACGCGGATGAGCCCCCCATGCGCTCCCTGGGCGCGAAGCCCGAGCACAGGCAACAGAATGACGGAGACCAGGACTGCAATTGTCGACAATTTCATTTCCGATCGATCCTCTCTTGCGAGCGAAGATGAACCGAGTTTACTGCACCAAGGCCAGGGCTTGCTCCCTCAGGAGCGGCTAGCGCAAGTTGGGACCGCGGGCGACATCCACATCGTTCACGTGCGAAAATGGATGCAGGACGCCAAGATTCGCAAGAATCGTGCGGATGCGCCATGCTGCGAATGTAAAATGAATATTTTCAAGAGAAGTTCGATTCAGTCGGTCGCCACTGGGGATTCTCAATGAAAGATGACGCTAGCCCACGGCACAAAAAGGAGTCCGGCCTGCCCGACCATTACCGGCCGGTCAGCCTCAAGGAACTGGCAGCGCATCTGGGCTTGAATCCGGCCACGGTCTCGGTGGTGCTCAACGATGTGCCGGGGCGCTCCATTCCCCAGGCCACGCGCGACCGCATCAAAGCCGCGGCCAAGGAGATGAATTATCAGCCCAGCCTGCTGGCGCGCTCGCTGCGCAACCGCCTCACCCACACCATCGGCATTCTGGTGCCGGAGCTGGGCGATGGCTATCACACCCAGGTGATGAGCGGCATCGGCGATCAGCTCATTCAGGCAGGCTATTTCTACTTCACCGCCCATCACCGCCATCAGCCCAACCTGATGGAGGACTACACGCGGATGTTCATCGGGCGGGGGGCGCAGGGCATCATTGCCATCGACACGGCGCTGGAGCATCCGCTCCCGGTGCCTGCCGTGGCAGTAGCCGGCCATCGCGCCATCGAGGGCATCACCAACGTCTCACTCGACCACGCGCGTGCCGCCGAGCTCACGCTGAATCATCTCTGCGCGCTGGGCCACCGTCAGATCGCCTTCATGCGCGGACAGACCTTCAGTTCCGACTCGGATTCGCGCTGGACCGAATTGCAGGCAGCTGCGCAGAGGATGGGCCTCCCCATCCGGCCGGAGCTGGTGATTCACCTGAATCGCGATAGTTGTTCCCCGGAGTTGGGCTATCCCGTGGTGCAGCAGTTGGCCGCCACCGGGATGCCCTACACCGCGCTGGTGGCCTTCAACGACCTCTCGGCGATCGGCGCCGTGCGCGCCCTGCAGGATCTTCACATGGATATTCCCGGCGACGTTTCGGTCATCGGCTTCGACGACATTCAAGCCGCGGCCTTTACCCTGCCCCGCCTGACCACCATCCGCCAGCCGCTGATGGAGATCGGCAGGATCGCCACCCGGCGCTTACTTGATTGCATTCACGAAACCTGCCCCCCCAGCGGCGACATCGTCGTCGAGCCGGAGTTGGTGGTGCGCGAGTCGACAGGCCCGGCCAAACACTCCTGATCTGCCCTGGGCACGGATCACGGGCATCTGGACGCCGCTGGGGCGGCGGTTTGGCTATAATGAACCCCATACCGGCTGCGCGAAAGTGGCGGAATTGGCAGACGCACCAGACTTAGGATCTGGCGGAGCAATCCATGCGGGTTCGAGTCCCGCCTTTCGCACCAATCACCTGTAGCATCGCGCCGAAACTGCGATCCATAGCATCGTTCAAGACCGCCGTCCGGATGGAATGCGACAATGAATTGCGTGAATGCTCCGGTGAAAATCCTCTCTTTCGCTCTGCTGTTGGCGCTGTGCTTGTGTGCAGCGTTGCCCAGTCACGCACTTTGGGGCGTCAAGGGCAAGGCCGCGGCCCAGGCTGGGGCGCTGCTCTTTCGCGACCGCGGCTGCGTCCGCTGCCACGGTGAAGCCGGCGTGGGCGGCAAGAAAGGCCCGGCGCTGACCAACCTGCGCCAGCAGAAACAGTGGACTCCGGCCAAAATCACCGCCCAGATCCAGAACGGAGGGCAGAGAATGCCCCCCTTCGGCGAAGCTCTCAGCAGCGAAGAGATCGCGCAACTGGTCGCCTATCTGCGCGCCCGCCATCGGCCTGTTGCACCGCCAGCGCCCTCTCAATAGGCACAGCGAAACGCTGGGATCTCCTCTCTTTACTTTGCCCGGCCGGATGCGCATGCAGATTGCTCCACAGGAAACCAACCCTGGAAGAGAAAAAGCAGATCCTTCGACTCCGCTGCGCTCCGCTCAGGATGACAATTTGCCGATAGAACTGACAACGATTTTCATCCTCATGGTTGGTCGCAGACCAATGTGTTCATCAGTAGCTCAACTCCAGCACATTGATGGAATACGGGGCGAAGAAAAGCCTGGAGTTCGCTCCCAGGCCTTCGATCTTCTGCTCGACGGGAACCACCTCATTGGGATGGGCAATGGTATTGGTGGCGTTGGGCGTTTTGCCGCTTAACGTACTTAACGTGGCCTCATGCTTGCCCTCGCTTGCGCCGTTGAGAGAAATATTCAACGGTAATTGCTCGGAAGAAGCATTGACGATCTTCACGTAGAGCTTGCGCTGTTTTTCATCGCGGGTCACCGAGGTAAAAACGTGCGGCCCGGCGCCGCTCAGCGTGGTGGCCACAACTTCGCTGCCCAGATGGCCGGCGAAGAGCGCCTGCGCCCAGTAACTCGGCGAACCATAGCTGCTCAGTGCGGCGTAGCCGATCAGGTCGGTCTCCCACTGCATTCCGCCGGGGTTCACGTTGACCAGGAGCGGCGCGTAGCTGGACATCACGATCAGGTCGCTGTTGCGCTCCAAGCCCGTCATCCAGGCGGCATCGCCCAGCGCGGCCTGCAAATTGGGCGTCGGCGAGCCCTCGCGCGTGGCCCACTCGCCGACAAAGATCTTGGGCCCCTTGCGGTCGGCCTTATCGTAGTGGCCGGCATCGGCAAAGGACTGCTCGGCAGCCATGTAGAAGTGCTCGTCCAGTAGATCCGGCTGTACGCTTTTCACCGGAGTCGTGGCAATCACCTGAAGTTCGGGGTATTTCGCCTTGATGGCCTTGAAGAACTGCGCGAAACGGCCGTCGTAGGAGCCGGATTTGTCGAAGAAGTCCTCGTTGCCGACCTCGACATAGTGCAGCGGAAAGGGCGCGGCGTGGCCGTTCTTGGTACGTTCGGCGCCCCACTGGGTGTTGACGCCGCCAGTAACGTACTCGATCTCATCGAGCGCATCCTGAACGTAGGGCTCGAGCGCCGGACCCGCATCCACATGCTCCTGAGCCATCGAGTAGCCGGCATAGACGGCCAAGACCGGCTCGATCTTCAGATCCTCGCACCACTCCAGGTATTCGAGCAGACCCAGGCCGTCTGAAGAACGGTAGCGCCAGGGGCTTGGATGGGTGGGCCGGTCGGTCCAGGGGCCGATGGTCTTCTTCCACTGGTAGCGCTCGCCGATGTGGTCGCCTTCAAGATAATTGCCGCCGGGCAGGCGCAGAAAATGCGGATGCATCGCCGCCATCTTCTCCATCAGATCGGCGCGCAGGCCGAGGGGGCGGTCGTGATAGGTGGGCGGGAAAAGCGAGACCAGATTGAACCACACCGTCGCCGGCTGGGTCAGAGTCAGCAGCAGATGGTTGTTCGCCGAAACCGGGACCTCACCGGTTTTCAGCGTGTAGGTGTAATTGCTCCACTTCTCGCCGAGTCCTGTCACCGTAGCCGTGGCGGCCACCGCGCCCGTCTGATCGTTGACCAGACTGACCGTCACCGCAACGCCGGTCGCATCGGTGCGGGCGTAGAACGATCCCGCATAGCTGGTCTGCGGACGCACCGGGAATCCCCAGAAGCCGTCGTTCTGCACTCCGGCGGGCGCGGCCTCGCTGGCCGCCGAGACCGTCACCTTGAGGCTGCGGGGCAGCGCGGCGCTGAGTCCATTGCTGTCGTCGGGGGAGACCTTCACCACCGAGTCGCCGCGTGAGGCCAGCGTCCAGTGCGCCAGCGCCTGCCAGTCGTGGCCCAGGGTGCGGTCGCGCACCAGCTCGGGATACAAGCCGCCGTCATAGGAGAAGTTGATCTCCTCGGTCATCAGACCGTAGAGCGTGGGACTGACCTTGGCGATGGGGCGGTCGGCCTGAATGGCCAGCGTGGGCGTCTGGGCGGTCAGGCCCAGCGGCAGCAGCGCGACAAAGGAAAGAGCAAGAGAAAAAGATCGTATTCTCATCGAACGCCATGGTAGACGCAGGATGGCTGTGTTTGCAACTGGGAGAACGTTTTCTTCAGGGCAAACGCATCTTAAGCGATCGACCGTTTTCCGAGTGAAACAGTTGTCACCATGGCTTTTGTTTGTTTTTTGCGGAGGGAGCAGGGGTCTTCAGACCCCTGAAGCAGCGGAAAAAAACGATAGGCTTTAGCCTCGGGTCTTTGCTCGCAGTTGCAAAATGGCCCGAGCCTGAAGGCCCACCCATCCATCGCACTATTCATGGGCCTCAAGGTCCCTGCTCCCTCCCCAAACTACCCATTGTTTCGATTCGCAATCCAAAACTGGTACGACAGCGGAATTAAGATGCGTTTGCCCTGACGTTTTCTTGCCTCCGCTCTCAACGGACGTCTTCTACCGGTGGATTGGGAACCGCGTCAAGCGCTCCCTCATCTCAGCGGAATCCCTCTACTGCCTGGATTACACCTCGACTGTTGCTTCGATCTCGGCGCGCACCGCCTCGGGCAGATCGGGCATGGCGCCCTGCTGCGAGGCCACCCAAGCGCCGCAGCGGTTCCCTGCCTGGTTGAGCGTGGACAGATCCGCGCCTTGCAGCAGTCCGTGGGTCAGGGCGGCGGTGAAGGCGTCGCCGGCGCCAACGGTGTCGGCAACCCGCACGGAAAAACCCGGATGCTCGTGCCACCGATCGCGCCGCACCAGCAGGCTGCCTTGGCTACCGCGAGTGACGGCCACCAGCGCCAGCGTGGGAAACCCGCCCAGCAGGCGCTCCGCGCCTTCGCGCAGGGAGAGATCCTGGGGGCGTTCACCCTCGACCGGCAGGCCCACCAGCGCCAGCAGCCGGGGCAGTTCCTCCTCGCTCAGCTTGACCACCGAGGCCAGTTCCAGCGACTCGACCAGCACCTCGCAGGAATAGAACGGGGCGCGCAGGTTCACATCGAAGACGCGCACGCAAGAGGAGCGGGTCTGCGCCACCAGTGTCTGAATCGTCTGCCGCGACTCGGCGCTGCGCTGCGCCAGCGACCCGAAGCAGACGGCGTCGGCGCGCTCCGCCAGTTGCACCCAGTGATCGGTCAATTCCAGAAAGTCCCACGCCGCCGGATGGTGGATGGTGTAGCTGGGCTGGCCCGCTTCAAGGCGCACCGTCACCCTTCCCGTCTCATGCACGGGATCGATCTGCAGAGCGCTGCGATCGACCGGCGTCGCCTCCAGCCGCTGAAGCGCCTCGCGGCCCATCTCGTCGCGCCCCACGCGGCTCAGGATCGCGGCATGATTGCCCAGCCGCCCGGCCATGACGGCAAAGTTGGCCGGAGCGCCGCCCAGTTGCCCGCCCTGGGGTAAAAGATCCCATAACAACTCGCCAATGCCCAGGATCAAATGTTGCTTTTGCACGGTTCTTCTCCTTGTCCCGTACTTCATGGCCTTTGCCGCCTGCTTCAGCTTCCGGCTGGCTCGCACCGGATCGTGTGGGTGAATCCCCCTCCCCGGTCTCAAAATCGAGACCGGGGGCACCCCGTGGAACAACATCAAGCGGTCAAAGGCCTAGTTCCCTGTCCAGCGCCAGACCGAACAATCCTCATAGTTGGACGAAGCATACTCGCCCTCCGGCTGATTGGCCAGGATGGCGTGGTCGGCGATGGCGTCAACGCGCGAACGCCGAATTTGACCTTCGAAGAGACGGGAGAATCCCTTCTCCATCTCCAGCAGATGCTCCTGCTCGTGGTTGACGTAGAGCAGGTCGAGCAGCCCCTCGCGCCCGGCAAAGCTCTGCGCCATGGACTTGAGCAGGCGGCGAAAGACCGGCGCGCGAAAAGGATTGAAGAGGAAAGCCACACAGGGGCCGGGCGGGAACTTGTACTCCAACACATCCTGGCAGAGCATCCGCATGGGAGCTTTGGCCTTTACCGCCGCGCGCCACAGACGAAGATTTTTGCGCGCGATGCCTGCCAGCGTCGGATGCAGTTCCACGCCCACCACGGCGCGAAAGGGATACTCGGCGGCCAGCAGCACTGCCCGGCCCATGCCCGCGCCCAGATCGATAAAGGTGTACTGATCCAGCGGCGCTTGCTGCGGAGTGCGCCGCCAGCGCGCCACCAGCCCTTGCAAGACCGAGGGCGCCACGCCGTAGTACGCCGTGTTGTGGCGATCGTGGCGATGGCCGCTGGCCAGATGTCGTCCGGCGATCAGGCCGCTGGTGCGCACCCCGTGCTGCACATCGAAGGGATGGCGGGTGAAACCGTCTTTCACCGACAATCCCGGCAACAAGCGGCGGCCGATTTTGACCGTCTCCGCTGCACTGGCCTGCTCCTGGGCTGCAACTTTCACGCATGAACCTTAGCACATGGCGGCCACGAAGCGCGCGGTCAGGGAGCGCAGCCAGGGCGGCCGGCGTTCCATTCAGGGCCTGCCCCCCGCGCTGAGCAGGTTGGCCAGCAGGCGATACGAACCGGGAACCAGCTCCGGCAACTGCCGGTGCAGCGCGAACGCAACATAAATATAGGTTCCATTACCGAAATGGCCCACCACCAGGCCGCCGCGCTGCGAGTCCTGACCAACGTCGGCGGTTTCGGTCAGAGCCGTGTAGCTGGGGTCCCAGGACTCGAGGAAGGAGTGGCCGCGCTCCTCGACCCAACCGTCGAAGTCCGCCGCAGTAATGCGGTTGGGCCAGTTGAGCAGGGCGTTCTCCGGCTCCAGCAGTTTCACAGGCGCTTGCTCCTCGACGACCTTCTCCGGCGAGCGGCCCAGATTCAGCGGTGCGGGCGCAGGAAAGTTGCTGGTCTGGTATTGCACCAGCAGCGTTCCACCCTGGCGCACAAAGGCCTCCAGCCGCGCCTCGGCCGCCGTCAGCTCCGGCCGCGTGGAGTAGGCGCGAATGCCGATGACGATCGCATTCCATTGCGCCAGGTTGCCCGTCGCAATCTCCTGCGTGGACAAAAGATGCGGAAGCACTCCCAGGCTGGCAATGGCCTGCGGCACCTCATCGCCCGTCCCCATCACGTAGCCGATCTTGAGCCCCGGCGTCAGCCTCACATCCACCTTGCGCGCCTTCACTTCGGCAATCCGGTAGAGGTTGTAGGGACGCAAGCCGGGGTAGCCCACGCTGCGCCAGCCGGTGGTGTAGTTCTGTGCGCCTACACGGGCTTCTGCGGCAATGGTGTAGGCCCCCGCTTCTACCGATTCCCAGACGCCGGAAACGGGCTTTACAGAGAAAAGAATTGGTTCGGAGTCGCTCGCCGCCTTGAGTTCGAAGGCTGCCTCAGCCGGCTCCGCACGCCAGCCTGCGGGCAAATTCAGAAGCACTGTCCCTGCGGCAGCCCTCTGCGCATGGAGCCGCACCCGCACCTCGAGCGGCTTGCCGTCGTCGGGCAGCAGCAGCGCCTCCGGCTCCATGCTCACGCCAACGGCCGGCGTCACCACCAGCGGTTCGTAGACTCCGCCGCGGCCTGGAACCCGCGCCAGCGTCTGCACAATCTGGCCGATGCGGATGGGAACGCCCCCGAAAGAAAACTCCGCCCAGGCCGCCAGCGGATCGGGCGCAAAGGACTCTCCGCGCAACTGGGCGGGAGAAACGTCATAGAAGGGCTGCTCGATCGAGGGCCGGGTGAAGTAGGGCTTGGTCGGCGCGGCGTTCTCGGCCACCTGCACCTTGAAATACCGCTCACTCACTGCGGCATTCGCATCGGTCTGGCTGGGTTCAGGGTCGCTCTTCCATGTGTCGCCCGTGGCGCTCGCCAACCAGACGCGTTCGAGGTGAGCCGCTGAGTTTGCCTGCGCGGTGTGCACCCGCACGCGAAAATCCTCGCCCGGTGTCACGCTACGCTGGGTCTCATCGGCCGATCCGCCCCGGCTGCCCGGACCGCCCTGCTGGCCCCCGCCCATATTGGCCCGGAAAGCCGCCAGATCCAGCCCCAGAAGCTCTTTGAGTGCGGCCTGAAACTGCACAGACTTCGCATCCAACTCAAAAAGCAGTTGAGTGCGGCCGTCTGAAGAGCCCAATTCGCTGGCGGCTCGGGCGCGCACTTTGAGGAGATGACTGTACAACGCGGCCAGCAAGTTGGCCTGCGCCGAACTGTCCAGCGTGCCGCGCTCCTTGTTGAAGCTCTCCAGGTCTTTGTCGAGGGCATCGAGATTCGAGACAAGCCAAGTGGGTGGATTCGCACCGGCCAGCGTGGCCAGTCCTGCAATCGTCGTGTCGATGTTGACCTTGGGGTTGTGGAAGAGATCGTTATTGGCTGCATCCGTCGCCGCTCCAGCCTGCGCTGCGGGAACCGCGGCCCACATATGGTAGCTGGAAGCCGCCGGCCCGCTCAGCGCCGGATTGGCCCCGCCGTACTGCGACTTCTGCTCGCCCCAGCCCTCGCGGGCAATCTGCACCGGACTGCGTCCCAGCGCCGGGTCGCGCCGGCCTACCTGAATCGTCACATCAGTTGGGAGTGTACCCTCAATCCACTCACCGGTGACATAGTTCTTGAAGCGCGCCGGCGCCCACTTGCCGGTGGCGTAGTCGAACATCTTGCCGTCTTCGATGCGGGCGAAGGGGGTCATGGAATAGACCGCCAGCGCTTGCCAAGGCAAAAATCCAGCTTTGATCTGATCGGGAAATACCGCCGGGTCGGCCGCCGCTTTGAAGGCTTCTTGCGCAATCTCGCCCGAGACCTGAGGGTGGCCGTGACCGTCGGTCACTCCTCCCACAAAGGTGGAAAGAATGATCTGCGGACGCACCCGCCGCACCGCCAGCACCGCGTCGTAGAGCACCCGCTCATGGCCCCAACGGGCGAAGGATTCTTCTTGCGTCTTGGAGAAGCCGAAGTCGGCCTCCGTGCCCCAAAGCTGACGAACGCCATAGAACTCGCCCGCCCGCAGCAGTTCATTGGTGCGGATCAGCCCCAGTGCGTCGTAGCTCTCGCCGCCCATGGCGTTCTGTCCGCCCTCGCCGCGGGTTAGCGTCAGCAGCGTCACCCGCGCCCCCTCAACCCGGCTCAGGTAGGTGAGCAGAGCCCCATCCTCGTCATCGGGATGGGCGACGATGGCCAGCACGCTGGCGGTGGTGTTGAGCCGCCGGATGGCCTGCTCCAACGCCGCCACGCCACGGTCCTCGGGCAGAGGCAGCGCCGAGGCAGTGGGCTCCGCCAAGGGAACCGCCGCCAGCCCCTGACTCGTCGAGGCCGCCTGCTGGGCCGGTGTGCTGCAAGGAAAAAGGAGCACCCAACCGGCCAGAACTCCGGCCAGGGCTGCGACTACCGCTGTTCGTTTTGTTCCTTCGAGAAAGACCATATCTCCCGCCAGTGTACAATCCGGGGAGCGATTTCCCCTTCGCCGCCCAGGTTCGATGAGAAAATGCGCTTCCCTGGTTCTATGCGGTTTGTTTTTTCGCTGGGCGATTCGCGCAAACCTTCACCATAGTGGTGATAATATCGGTGCATCGAGGAAAAATGCGATGAGAGCAACCGTTGCACTTGACGACGATCTTTTACGCCGAGCCCAGGAATACAGCGGGATGAGTGAGAGAACAGCACTGCTGCGCGAGGCATTGAAAGCACTGATCGAGCGCGAGGCCGGACGGCGGATTCTCGCCTTGGCTGGAACAATGCCAAACCTCGAGGACATTCGGCGACTGAGGGTTGACGATCTATGATTCTCGCCGACACAACGATTTGGATTGACTTTTTCCGCAGCGGCGCTTGTCGATCCGAGATGGGGATGTTGGTCTACAACCACCAACTCGTCATGCATCCATATGTGATTGCCGAGTTGGCCCTTGGGTCGCTTCAGAATCGGCGCGAAACACTCGCAAATCTGGACTGCCTGCCCAAGATTCTTCCCGTTTCTCTTGCGGATGTTCGTCTCATGATCGAAGCCAGAGGCATGTACGCCAAGGGGATCGGCTTGACGGATGCACATTTGGTTGCCTCCTGTCTGGCCACGCCGGGCACTCAGCTATGGACGCTGGATGGCAGGCTGGGCAAAGTCGCCGAGTCCGTTGGCCTGCGGGCGGATCTTCCCCACGCTTAAGACACCACGCTTAAGATTGGTAGTATCCATGGAACAAGCCGATTGATGCCGCAAACTTCCCTCATCTCCTCCGCTCCCTTGCAGCGCCGCATCGGCCTGCGCTCGGCCGTGGCCTTCAACATGCTGGAGATGATCGGCGTCGGACCCTTCATCACCCTGCCCCTGGTCATCGCCGCTGCCGGCGTGCGGCTCAGCGTCTGGGCCTGGCTGCTGGGCGCGGCTATAGCCGTGGCCGATGGGCTGGTGTGGGCAGAGCTGGGCGCTGCCTTTCCCCGCGCCGGCGGTTCCTACGCGTTTTTGCGCGAGATTTACGGCCCCAAAGGCCCCGGCAACTGGCTCAGCTTTCTCTACGTCTGGCAGGTAGGCTTCACCGCGCCGCTCTCCATCGCCTCGGGTTGCATCGGTTTGTCGAGCTTTTTGGCCGTCTTCTGGCCGGGAATCATGCAGGCGCCCTGGGAGCTCTTCCCTTCCCTTCATTACTCGAATCTGGCCGCGGCGCTGGTCTGCCTGCTGGTCACAGCCCTGCTCTATCGCAATCTCAGCTCGGTGACGCGGCTGGCCTGGGTGCTCTTTGCCGGAGTGCTGGCGGCGCTGGCCGGGGTCATCGTCTCGGGATTCGTGCATGCCTCGGCGATGGGCGGCTGGCAGATGCCGCAGGCTCCCGCGCTGCCGCTGGCCATCGCCATCGGCGGACTGGCCCAAGCCACCCTCATCACCACCTACGATTACTGGGGCTACTACAACATCTGCTTTTTGGGCGGCGAGGTGCGCCAGCCGGAGCGGACGATTCCTCGCGCGATTCTGCTCTCGGTGCTCTTCGTCTCCTGCTTTTATGTGCTGATGAATCTGGCCGCGCTGCCCGCCCTGCGTGACGCCGCCACCCACGTCGCCGACAATGCCGTGATTCGCGTGCAACTGGTGGCCGACATCGCCCGCTCCGCCTTCGGACGCTGGGTGGGCTATGGCATCGCGCTGCTCATCGTCTGGACCGCCTTCGCCTCGGTCTTCTCGCTGCTTCTGGGCTACAGCCGCGTGCCCTACGCCGCCGCCCGCGATGGCAACTACTTCCGCTTTCTGGCCGCGGTGCACCCCAAGCACGGAATTCCGCACCGCTCGCTGATCGCCCTGGGAGCAGTCGCCGCCTGCTTCTGCTTCTTTTCTCTGCAACAGGTCATTACTACCCTGGTGATTACCCGCATTCTGCTGCAATTCTTCTTGCAGCAAGTGGGCGTCATGCTGCTGCGCTGGCAGAGGCCGGAGCTGCCGCGCCCCTTCAAGATGCCGCTCTACCCGCTGCCACCGCTCTTCGCCATGGCGGGGTTCATCTTCATGCTGGTCAACCGCGAACACGCCTGGACGGGCATTGCCGTAGCCGCCGCCATCGCCGCCGCCGGGACCATCCTTTATCTGCTGCGCGCCCGCAAGCTGAGCGAATGGCCCTTCGCACCTTCTCAGAGCGCCTCTGCAACAGAAATCTTGTAACTTTCCACCTTGCCCAGAGTCGAAGGAAGGTACACTTCCCCGTGCGAGGTCAACCATGCTCATCGGCAAACCGTCCGAGATCCCCTCTTCGGCAATTACGCCTCAAGGTCAGTACCTGAACCGCCGCCGCTTTCTGCGCTCTGCAGCCACAGTAGCGGGAACCGCCGCGCTGGGCGCGGGAGCGTTGGCCAGCGTGGCCAACCTTTTTGACCCGCGCACCGTGGCCCTGGCCGGAACCAAACTGCAGACCGTCCCCAGCCCGCTCACTACTACCGGCGAGCAGTTGACCAGCTACCAGGACGTCACCACCTACAACAACTTCTACGAGTTCGGCGTGGACAAGGACGAGCCCGCGAAGAACGCCGGCGGCCTGCCCACCCGCCCCTGGACCCTGCGCATCGAGGGCCTGGTGAAGAAGCCCAAGGTCTTCGACATCGAAGCCTTGCTCAAGCTGCGCCCGCTGGAAGACCGCGTCTACCGCCATCGCTGCGTCGAGGCCTGGAGCATGGTCATACCCTGGGTGGGCTACTCGCTCTCCGCGCTGATCGGGCAGTGCGAACCGCTGGCCACGGCCAAATACGTGCAGTTTCTCTCTTACTACGACCGGCACGTGGAGAAGTGGGCCTCGAGCAGCGCCATCAACTGGCCCTACTCCGAGGGGCTGCGCATGGACGAAGCTCAGCACCCGCTCACCTTACTCACCTTTGGCTTGTATGGCGAAGTGCTGCCCAACCAGAACGGCGCGCCGCTGCGCATCGTGGTGCCGTGGAAGTACGGCTTCAAGTCGGCCAAGTCCATCGTGGCCATGCGCTTTTTGGACCGCGAGCCGCCAACCACCTGGAACGACCAGAGCAGCAGCGAATACGGCTTCTACTCCAACGTCAACCCCAACGTGGACCATCCCCGCTGGAGCCAGCATACCGAGCGCCGCATCGGACTGCCTTTTTACGCCCAGCGCCGCACCACCTTGATGTTCAACGGCTACGGCGATCAGGTAGCCTCGCTCTACAACGGCATGAACCTGAAAAGGTATTTTTAAACCAGCAGAGTTGGCGGGGAGAGCGGAGTTAGCGGGGTTAGCGTCGTTAGCGGAGTTAGAGTCGTTAGCGCCATTTTGTGAACGAAAAACTGTCCAAGCGAAAGATGTCTCTCAGAAAGTCTAACCCGTGCTGAGTGCGGGCTAACCATACCAACCGGCTTCAGCCGTGCCAACTCCGCTAACCCCGCTATCGAGGCCTATGACCCGAACGAAAATGCTTCTGCTCAAGACCGCCGTCTGGCTGCTCTGCCTGGTTCCCCTGGGCAGGCTGCTCTATGCCGCCGTCACCAATACGCTGGGCTCCGACCCCACCTCCACCATCGCCCTGGTTACCGGCATCACAGCGCTGCGCCTGCTGACCGCTTCGCTGGCCATCACTCCGCTGCGCAAACTCACCCCGCGCTTGAATAGCCTGATCCACCTGCGCCGCCTAGTGGGGCTCTTCGCCTTCTTTTACGCCACGCTGCATCTGGCCACGTATCTGGCGCTTTACGCGGGATTCGACCCATCCACCATCGCCACCGACGTTTCCCGCCGCCGCTTTATCATGGCCGGCGTGGCGGCCTGGCTGCTGCTCTTGCCGCTGGCCGCCACTTCCACCCGCTGGGCCATCCGCAAATTGGGCGGACAGCGCTGGAACCGCCTGCACAAGCTGGTCTATCTGGCTGCCGCCTGCGGCGTCGTTCATTATTGGTGGCAGGTCAAGCCCGGCGTGCGCACCCCGCTCACCATCACTCTGGTGCTGGGGGTGCTGCTGCTGGCGCGCCCGCTGCTGGCGTGGATCAAGCGGCGCAGGCCTCTGCCTGCCTAAGGCCGCATTAGTAGAGATCGGGTGCCCCACCCTCGCCGCGTTTTTGTTTTTGCGGTTAGGGTGGGATGGCGATACAAGAGAAATGCTCTAATGCGCCGGCGGCGGCTCTGCCGGGGGCAGTCCTACATCGGCCGCCGGGGGCAGGGTGTGGGTGTTCCACCAGCCCTGCTTCACCTGCCGCCAACGATCGCTGCGCGCGACCCACAACTGCGTCGCGGCGTCGTAGCGGGCCAGATTGTTCTCGAGCCAATAGGGTCGATTGTCGGTGAGCCAGGCTTTCTCGTAGAGGCCGCGCAAGAGCGCATAGCCGTCGCGAATGTCTTCCAACCGCCCGTTGTTGGAGCCGATGGTTTCGAGCATCTCCTCGACTTCGTTCCAGCGGCTTTTATCCGAACTGAGCGCCTGCGCCTGGCTATAGAGGGCGCTGCAATCGTCGGCGGCCTGGAACTTGAGGCCCACAAAATCGATGCGCCGTGCGCCCAGTTCCAGCGCTTCGAGCGCTTCGGAATTCTCCAGCGTACGGTGCTCGGCCCTGGCCGCCGCACGCGCCTCGGCGGTCAACTGAATGGCCTTCTCAGCGTGCAGCCGCAGCTCGCTCAGCAGCGGACGCATCTGCGCCGCCACCGTGCGCCCTTCGGCGCTGAAGGGATCGACCCAGAAGTACTTATCCTGCGCGTCGTAGAGATGCGCGCCGCGTAGCAGGGCGTGCGCCGCCATCAGCTCCCGCTGCGCCTCGACGATCTTGCCCGTCGGGTCACGATGAAAGGCGAGTCCAAAGGAGTCCAGAAAAACCTGTTCGCTGCTTTCGCCCGGCTGCCAACCGGCCGCCGCTCCAAAGAGCACGCCCACCCAGTTCTGGTCAAAGAGGCCCTCGCCGTCGTCGTTCCAAACGGTGTTGAGCACCCCGGTCGAGCCCATCGCCTGGCCGTCGCGGACAAAGGCGCGGATGTTGGCCAGAGCATCGTTGTTATTGGGATAGAGGCGGTTCCAGTTATTCACGCCGGGCGAGACCCAGGTCTCCAGACCGGCCTTTTTGAAGGGCGCGATCAGCGGCTTGAAGTCGGGTCTCGCGTCGTAGGCCCAGGGCACGGCGATCATGTCTTTGGGCAAGGTGCCCACCAGATCCGGGGAGTTGACCGCGATGTCGCCCCAGAAGAGCAATTTTTTCTGGTTCGGAGCCAGGGTCTCATGAATCCTGCTCAAGAAGTTCAGGTAAACAGCGCCAAGTCCCTTTTCTTTGACCTCGTCGTGGGTTCGTCCGAAGCCCAGCTCGAAGGTCTCGTCGGCGCCGATGTGCGCCCAGGGGCCGGGAAAGACCTGCGCCAGTTCGTCGAACCAGCTCTTGATCTGCGGCAGCGTGGCCGCGTCCCCAGGAGCCAGCACCGCGCCGTGCGCCGTTTCGCCCAAATGGGAGTATTGCTCGAACTTCAACACATGATGCAGATGGCCGAAGGACTCTTGCTCGGGAATGATTGTGATGTGATACTGCGCCGCGTAGGCCACGAGTTCACGCGCCTCATCGGGCGTCATCGCTCCGCCGGGAAATGCGGCGAGCGGCGTCGAATCATAGGCGAAGGTGTGTTCGAAGTAGGGCGAGAAGATATTGATCTTATAGGCAGCGAGGGTGCGAACCTCGCGCTTGAGAAACTCCATGTTGGGCAGCGGCCCGCGCGACCAATCGTCGGAGAGCCCGCGATGCGCCATCGCCGGCCAGTCGCGGATGGTGGGAACATAGAGAACTGCGTCTTTGCCCGAGCCGTGGATGAGTTGCTTGACCGTCTGCGCGCCGTAAAAGAAGCCTGCGGGAGTTTCGGCAAACACAACTAAACCATTCCCACGGCGCGCGATAATATACCCTTCATCGTGCATTGGTGGATCAAAATGAAGCTTATTTCCTGCAAGCGTGGATTTACCAAATGCGCCGCTCGCATAACAAAAAAAGATGAAATTTTCACTGAAACTGTTTTCGTCTTTTACTCCAACATTTCTAAGAGCACTCTTTAGATCTTTCAATACGAAGAGATCTTCTTCCCTTTCTGCTTCGGAGATTCTCTCATCCTCTGGAGGAAAGAGATTCCCCGGTGCAATGGGACCGGAATAGTCCTGATCGTGACCAGGAAACGCAATAAATACGCCCATTTTTATCGGCGACACCTTCACGCTACCGCACTCCCGCACCGCGGGCACCAGATGCAGATCGGCGCAGGTAGGCACTGCCTCCTGCCCCATCGCAGACACACTCCCACAAAACCCAACCAAGCCAAGCAAGACAAAACGGAGACGCATGGTTCATTTTCTCCTTCGATCAGGAGCCAAGGCTACTGCATCCGCGCATTGGTTGTCACCGCTGGCCGGGATGGCTACAGCCCGAGAAATCCGCGCAACGCCTCATCGACCAACCGAAGAGTGGCGTCGTCTACGCTGCCGATGGGCGGCCCGATCTTGACGCGCGGCACGGTGGTGGCCTTATCCACCATGATCTGCGAGGGCTTGCGCAGTCCGGTCTCGGCACTCGCCGTTACGCTTACCCGGAAGAGCGGTGCATCGTGCACTTCGCTGGTCAGCGGCAGCACAATCACCGAAGGATGCAGATCGAAGGCATCGGCCTGCGCCACCAGCGCCGGGCGGGGCTTGCCGTAGTCGCCGGAGACGGCCACCGTGACCAGATCGCCGCGCCTCATCGGGCCGCTTCCCCGGATTCATCCTCCAACCCATCGATGTGCGGCGCGCTCACGTCCTGAATCCAGCGCATCACCTCGGCTTCTTCCTCCGAAGCGGCAATCAACTGCGACTGGCGGCGGGCCTCGGCGGCAAAGCGGCGCTGGCGGGTCTCTTCGACATACTGGCGCATCAGGCCGCGCAGCACCTCGGCTACCGGGCGGTCCGCTGCCGCCGCTGCAAACTCCGCCTTGAGCGCTGGGTCGATGCGCAGATTGAGCGTGGTTTCCGCGGAAGGGGCGAAGGTCTGAGGCATACTCACACTCCTGCGTAGATTCTGCGTCTACTTTGAATATATACGTTATGTAATTACGATGAAGAATTAATCTCTTTTCTGACAGGTCTGAAAACCGCGCCGTGAAATTGGTTTCGCGCTACAATCAGCCCATGCAGGTCACTGTCGAGATTCCCGATCCCTACGCTTCCTACTTGGTGCCCGAGGGCGGCGATGCGGCGCGGCGTTTTCTGGAAGACGCCGTGGCCTCCGCCTACCGCGAGCGCCGGCTGACCATGGAGCAGGTGCGGCAATTGCTCGGCTTCGCCACCCGCATGGAGGTCGATCCTTTCTTGCAGCGCTATGAGATCTATGACTATACGGTTGAGGATCTGGAAAAAGATATGGCCGCCATGGACAAATTTCTTGGCGCTCGACCTGCATGACCTATCGAATGAACATCGTCGCAAGTGCTGACCTGCGAATCCACAGGCAAGACGACAGCGGGCTTGGGTAAAGGTCTGTTCCCCTTCAACCAAGCCCGCCTGTTCTAACTGACCACTGATCACTGACAACTATCCACGGCCTACCGCAGCGTCTTCAACGCCGGATAGAGCTTGCGCCAAGCCGCGTAACCGGCCGCGTAGGCTGCCTTCTCGGCCGGATCGGGCTCGATGCGCTGGGCCACTTCGATGGCCTGGGCGCAGGCCTCTTCGAGGTTCGCCCAATGGCCCGCGCCCACGCCGGCCATAAGAGCCGATCCGAAGGCGCCGCCCTCTTCGGCGGTGAGAATCTCGACTGCCTGGCCGTAGACACCGGCCTGGATCTTGCGCCAGAGCGGTCCCTTGGCGCCGCCGCCGCCCAGACGGATGGCGCTGACGGGAATGCCCAGTTCGGCAAAGAGGGTGAAGGTGTCCTCAAGCGAGTAGGCCACGCCCTCCAGCACGGCGCGGGTAAAGTGGGCCGCGGTGTGGATGGAGCTGATGCCGGCAAAGGCCGCGCGCACCTGGGGATCGAGGTGCGGCGTGCGCTCGCCCAGCAGATACGGCGCCCACTCCAGACCCTGGCTGCCGGCGGGAATCTTCTCCGCGGCGGCGGTCAGCGCGTCGTACTCCTGGCCAGCGAAGAAGGTCTCCTTGAGCCAGCGGAAGCTCAAGCCCGCCGACTGCGTCACGCCCATGACGTGCCAAACGCCGGGGGTATGGCAGAAGGTGTGCAGGCGACCCTTGGGATCCTTGGTGGGGTTGGCGGTAGCGGCAAAAACCACGCCGCTGGTGCCGATGGTGGCCGAAACCGAACCGGGCTGAAGAATGCCCATGCCTACCGCGCCCGCGCCCTGATCGCCAGCGCCGGCAACAACAGGAGTGCCAGCCGCCAGGCCGGTCAGGCCAGCCGCCGTCTCGCTGATGCGCGCGCAGACTTCGGGGCACTCATAGAGCTTGGGCAGCCAGCTCTCGGGGATCCCCGCCGCCTCGGTCACTTCCTTGGACCAGCGGCGATGCGTAACGTCGAGCATAAGCGTGCCCGAGGCCTCTTGCACGTCGATGGCGAACTCGCCGGTCAGGCGGTAGCGGACGTAGTCCTTGGGACACATTACGTGGCGGGTCTTGGCGAAGATCTCCGGCTCGTGTTCCTTTACCCAAAGCAGCTTAGTCAGGGTGAAGTTAGGCAGGGCCGGGTTGCAGGTGAGTTCGATCAGCTTTTCGTAGCCGATCTTCTCGTGCAGCCAGTCGCATTGGGGCTGGGTGCGGGTGTCGCACCAGATCAACGAGGGGCGCAGCACGCGGCCGTTTTCGTCGAGCAAAACTGCGCCGTGCATCTGGCCGGTAAGGCCAATCGCGGCAATGGATTGCATCGGTTCTGGCGCATCCGCCAGGGCTCCGTGAATGGCCTCGCGCGCCGCCCGCCACCAATCCTCGGGGTCCTGTTCCGCCCAGCCCGGATGGGGGGTGCGGAAGGCCGCATGTTCACTCGAAGCGCCCGAGATCAGCTTGCCCTCGGCATCCACCAGCACGGCGCGCGTGCCGCCCGTGCCCACATCCATTCCCAGAAACCACATAACCGATGCTCCCTTGCGTAAATCGCTTTTCCCAGCGTTCGAAGAATAGCAGGACGAGGGAACAGGGAACAAGGGAACGAGGGAGCAGGGATTAGGGGTTAGGGATTAGGGGTTAGAAGAGGAGCGTCGCATTCTCATTCTGCGACGAATCAATATCCGCAGATTTTTAATCTCCCCTGCACAACCCCGCCGCTTCGCCAAAGAGCGGACGAGCTTTACCCTAATCCCTAACCCCTAGTCCCTGTTTTTAATGGATTCCCGCGGCGTTCAGATGCGGGCCGTAGAGTTTGTCGGTGCCGTTGATGTGCTCGAAGAGCCAGTCTTTGAGGCGGTTGATCACCTCCAGCGAGGGCGCGGGGAGCGTGCCTTGATGGAAATCCAATTCCGCCTGGATCGCCCACTTGGCCATGGCGTCGTGTTCGGCCTTGTGCGCGGCGGCATCGCTATATCCGGTCTGTGCGAAGAGAGCCTCCTCACGGGCAAAATGGAAGCTCGTATAGTGCACCAGCCGGTCGAGGATGTCGCCCACGACCTTCTTGCCCATGCCGGCGAGGATGGCGTCGTACATCTCGTTGATCATGGCGATCAATTTTTTGTGATCCTCGTCGATGACTTCGACGCCCACGCTCAATTTGTCGTTCCAAATCATGAAAGGCATTGGCGATAGATCCTCTCTTGTCGTTCTTGGGACGCCTATCCCGGCCCGGCGGGGAATGCTTCCCGCGGTAATGGCAAGTTGGATGGGGGAGCGAGGCGGCCACCCAAAGCTCGTTTTAGCCACCGATCCTGTTGACTCTTATCGGCACAAACAGGCGCGAGTGCAGCCCCTTTTTACAGGAAAGCCGATTCCGGCAGGAACGAGAGATCACTTTGGGAACCAGGGCCAGTTTATTCATGCTCCACCGCCTCGTCTCTTTATGCGATACACCACACCGGAGTGTGACCCATCGCACACCCCGCCCTCCGCCGCCGGGTTGAGAATAGAGGGGTGTGGCCCGCCAGCTCCTCCGCTGCGCCGGCCAGGAGAAAACATTTCATGAGCGATCTCGCCCCTTTGGCTGAATCCGTTACTATCGACCCTTTGGTGGGCCACCCTGCCGATTACCATGTCTTTCACCAGTTCATCGAGCGCTGCAAGGAACTGCCGGCGATCACCACGGCGGTGGTCTGGCCGCTCAGCGATGTGGCCCTCAACGGAGCGGTCGAGGCCGCGCAGGAAGGCCTGATCAACCCCACATTGATCGGCGATGAGGCCGAGATCAAGGCCCTGGCCGCTAAACTGGGCGTCGACATCGGCCCCTACACCATCGTCCATGCCGCCACCGAATACAAGGCCGCCGAACTGGGCGTAGCCATGTGCCGCAACGGCCAGGCCCAGGCCATGATGAAGGGAAGCCTGCACACCGACGAATTGATGAAGGCCGCCATGCAACGCGACGCCGGCCTGCGCACCTCGCGGCGCATCTCGCACGTTTTTGTGATGGACACGCCGGCTTATAACCGCACCCTGCTGATTACCGACGCGGCCATCAACATTGTGCCGGAGTTTGAAGACAAGATTCACATCGTGCAGAACGCCATCGATTTGGCCCATGCGCTAGGCATTCCCGAGCCCAAGGTGGCGCTGCTCTCGGCGGTGGAGACGGTCAATCCCAAGATCAAGTCGACCATGGAGTCGGCGGCGCTGTGCAAGATGGCCGACCGCGGCCAGATCACCGGCGGCATTCTCGACGGACCGCTCTCCTTCGACACCGCCATCAGCCCCAAGGCGGCGCAGATCAAGGGCTTGGTCTCGCCGGTCACCGGGCAAGCCGACATCCTGGTGGTTCCCGATCTGGAGAGCGGCAACATGCTGGCCAAGCAGCTCGAGTATCTGGGCGGCGCGCAATTGGCGGGGATCGTGCTCGGCGCCAAGGTGCCCACCATCCTCACCAGCCGCGCCGACTCGGCCGAGACCCGCCTGACCAGTTGCGCGGTGGCCGTGCTGCTGCATTACGCGGCGCATCCCCTGATCAAGGCGTAGGTTTTTTTCATCGTCCGAACCAAAAGGCGCGATTCCCTATTGAGAATCGCGCCTTTTTTCTCTTCGAATGGCCGGAGACACCGGGCCGGTGGTGCAATCTCCTCAGCCACGCCTTACCGTTTTGGGGACCTCCTGCTCCCGAAAAGCGAGCTTTCCTTAATCCTTCCGCCCAAAACCGCCGATACAAGGGGAAAGGCTGTACATGCCGCTGCCCCCTGGTGCGGTGTGAATCTACGAAATCCATGAGATTGGGCCACGAGAAAAGCGCGATGGGCGAGGAAGAAAAAGCCGGAAACCCGGTTGAAAGCGACGATAGTGCAGATCTCATCTGGTCGGTCGACCAGGATTGCCGGCTGCTCTCATTCAACGAAGCGGCGCGGCGGCGCTTCGAGATCAATTCCAGCGTTCAGGCGGCGGTGGGCATGAGGCCGGAGGAGATTCTTCCCCCCGAGCAAGCCTCGCTGTGGCCTCCGCTGTATCGACGCGCGCTGCGCGATGGCCCCTTCAAGCTGGAATACGAATTACCTGACCACCGGATTCTCGAGGTCGCCTTCGACCCCATCGTCGGAGACGGCGCGAGCGGCAGCGTGCACGTGCGCGGCCGGGATATAACCCAGCAAAAGCGGGATGCGGAAGCGCTGCAAACAACGGAGATTAAGTATCGCGATATGGTGCAGGGAGCGGTTGCCGGCATCTTTCAGATCTCCCCGGAGCGCAAGATTCTCAGCCTCAATCCTGCGCTGGCGCTGATGCTGGGCTACGACTCGACCGAAGATTGCATCTCCTCGATTGGCGACGTAATGCGGGATGCATGGGCCAGCGCGGACGAATATGAGCAGTTGATGCGGCTCTTCCGCGCCCAGGGCGCCGCCAGGGGATTCGAGTCCCGGCTGAAGCGCAAAGACGGCTCCCTCTTCTGGGCCTCCATCACCGGCCGCCGGGTACACAACGGCGACGGCCTGCACCTGTACACCGAAGGCTTCATCGAGGACATCACCGACCGCCGCCACGCGCTGGAGGCCTTGGAGGAGCGGGAAGGACGCCTGCGCTCGGTCTTCGAGCAAAACGGATCGATCATGCTCATGGTCGACCCCAACAGCGGGGAGATTGTCGATGCCAACCGCGCCGCCGCGACCTTCTACGGCTACACGCAGCGGCAATTGATCGGGATGAATATCGAACAGATCAATGCCCTGCCCCCGGCCATGGTGGCGGAGGAACGGCGTCGAGCCGGACGCGAAGAGCGGAACTACTTCCATTTTCCGCACCGCCTGGCCTCGGGCGAAATCCGCGATGTCGAGGTCTATTCCTCGCCCGTTCAGGTGGCGCACAAACCGGTGCTTTTCTCCATCGTGCACGACGTAACGGATCGCGTCCGCATCGAAAAGCGGCTTCATGACAGCGAAGAGGCCTTTCGCGCCACCTTTGAGCAGGCGGCCATCGGCATCGTTCATGTCTCCTTTGAAGGCATCATTCTGCGCTCGAACGCCCGCTTTGCCGAAATCCTCGGCTACCGTGTTGAGGAGATTTCCGGCATGAGCGTCCTGCAGATCACCCCGCCCCAGGGCCGGGAGGATTCGATCCTGGCCATCGAGACCATGGCCAGAGTGAAAAGCGGGACCATCCATCGGGAAAAACAATACCGGCGCAAAGATGGAGCGCTGACCTGGGTGAAGATTTCCACTTCCGTGCAACAGGACTCGGAGGGAAAGCCGCTGCACCATATCAGCTTCGTCGAACAGATCGACGAGCAGAAGGCCGCCGCGCAGCGTCTGACGGCTGCCACCGATGCACTGCAGGCCAGTGAAGAGCGCTACCGGACGACTTTCCAAACCAGCTACGACGCCTTCGCTTTGATCCGCATGGAAGACGGCAATTATATCGATGCCAACCAGGCCTACCTGAACGTCTTCGGGTTTGAACGGGAAGAGATCATCGGCAAGACTGCCGGGGAACTCGGCGTCTGGAAGAACCCCGACGACCGGCAAAAACTGGTTGCGGAATTGTCCCGAACGGGCGCCTGCCGCGATCTGGAATTCGAGTATCGCAGAAAAAGCGGGGAAATCTTTTGGGGACTGGCCACGGCAACCCAGATCGAACTGGATGGCGTAGCCACCATTCTGGCGGTGATTCGCGACATCTCCGAAGCCAAGGCGAGTGAGGAGCGGATGAAGGCCTCGGCGGCCGCCTTGCTGGCCAGCGAGGAGCGTTACCGCACCGCCTTCCAGACCAGCCTCGACGCCATCTCCATCTCCCGCCTGGAAGATGGCTTGATCCTGGACATCAACCAGGCGTACCTGGATGTCTACTGCTTCGAGCGCGCGGAAATCGTCGGTCGAACCTCTGTGGAGATCCGTATTTGGGCAGATGCAGAGGCGCGCCTGCGGTTCGTCGCCACGATGAGAGAGAACTCCACCTGCCGGGATTTGGAATTCCTGTTCCAGCGCAAGAACGGAGAGAGATTCTGGGCGCAGGTTTCGGCTTCGCGCGTCGAGCTGGACGGTGTTCCCTGCGTCCTTTGCGTACTCCGCGACATCTCGGAGAAGAAAGCCGCCGAATTGCAGGTCGCGGCGGCGGCCAAAGCTCTGCAGGTCAGCGAAGAGCGTTATCGTACCGCCTTCCAGACCAGCCTCGACGCCTTCACCCTCTCCCATCTGGAAAATGGCTTTTATCTGGATGTCAACCAGTCCTATCTCGATATGCTGGGCTACCAGCGGCATGAGGTGATCGGACGCAGTTCCATCGAACTCAACCTGTGGAAAGATCCGCACGACCGCCTGCGATTGGTCGAGGCGCTGCAACGCGGCGTTACCTGCCGCGAACTGGAATTCGAGTGGAGGAGAAAAAACGGTCAGGTCTTCTGGATCGTCCTCTCCGCTACCAGAATGGAAGTGAACGGGGTTCCGGCTCTGATGGCCGTCATCCGCGACAACTCCGCCGCCAAGACCGCGGCCGAGGAGATCAAGAGTCTGGCCTTCTACGATCCCCTCACCCACCTGCCCAACCGTCGCCTGCTGCTCGACCGCCTGCAACAGGCGCAGGTTCTGAGCTTCCGCGGCAACCACAACAGCGCGCTGCTGTTTGTCGATCTGGACAGCTTCAAGACCCTCAACGACACCTTGGGCCACCACTGCGGCGACCTGTTGCTGATCGAAGTGGCGCGGCGGATGGTCGACAGCGTGCGCAAATCCGACACCGTGGGCCGTCTGGGCGGCGATGAGTTCATCGTCATCCTGGAAGAGTTGAACCGGTCGGACGAGTCCGCCGCGGCGCAAGCCAGGGTGGTGGCGGAAAAAATCCTCAACGCCATCGAAGAGCCCTACCAACTGGACGGCCATCCCTACTGCTGCACGGCCAGCGTGGGCATCTCCATCTTCGGCAGCTCGGAGCAAGACGCCGACGAGGTTCTGCGCCAGGCAGACATCGCCATGTACCAGGCCAAGTCGACCGGGCGGGGCAATCTGCACTTTTTTGCTCCCGCCTTGCAATATGCCGTCAACACCCGCGCCGCGCTGGTCGAAGACCTGCGCCAGGCCCTCGTTCACCGGCAGTTCGAGCTCTTCTATCAGCCGCAGATGGACGCCCAGCGAATCGTCGCCTGTGAGGCGCTGCTGCGCTGGAATCATCCCGCCCGCGGACTGCTCGCCCCCAGCGAGTTCATTCCCCTGGCCGAGGAGACCGGGCAGATCCTGGCCCTGGGCAATTGGGCGCTCGAAGCCGGCTGCGACCAGCTCGCCCTCTGGGCAAAACGCCCCGATGCCGCCCACTTGAGCGTTTCCGTCAATATCAGCGCACTGCAATTTCGCCAGCCGGGCTTCGTCGAACGGGTCATTGCAGAGCTGGAACGCTCCGGCGCCAATCCCAGGAAACTCTGCCTGGAATTGACCGAAAGCACCCTGCTGGACAGCGTGGATGAGACCATCCTCAAGATCGCCGAACTCAAGGCGCGCGGCGTCAGCTTCGCCCTGGACGACTTCGGCACCGGCTACTCCTCGCTCTCTTACTTGAAGCGCCTGCCCTTGGACCAGTTGAAGATCGACCGCTCCTTTATCCACGACATTCTGCTGGCGGCCAGCAGCGGCGCCATCGTGCAGACCATCGTGGCGCTGGGCCGGGCGATCGGCCTGGAAGTCATCGCCGAGGGCGTGGAAACCGCCTCTCAGCGCGACTTTCTCCTCCGCCTGGGCTGCCATGGATTCCAGGGCTATCTCTATAGCCCTCCGCTCTCCCTTGCAGTCTTCGAGGAACAGTGGCTGAACGCCGCATCTGTGTCCCAGATCAGAGAATGCGCCGCCACACCCTAGCGCCCAAGCGACTTCAATCGGCCCACCGGGTTGAAAGCGGATTCACGAAGCACTGTCGTCCGTGCTTTACAAGGGCCTTATTTCCTCCCATATGATCCTAAACCCGGCGATTCCTTCGCCATCGTCGGCCTGATCTGGGAGAATAAGCGATTCATAATCAATCAGTTGTCATCCTGAGCGAAGCGAAGGATCTGCGGTTTTTCTCTCTCCCATTGGG
>Ga0181520_10001129_pt1 | contig 55899 bp, 36 predicted proteins | sample PEATcosm2014_Bin_29_FD_132451 | JGI IMG/M metagenome (GOLD analysis project Ga0181520, IMG submission 132451) | Peatland microbial communities from MTU Mesocosm Facility, Houghton, MI, USA - PEATcosm2014_Bin02_30_metaG | ecosystem: Environmental > Terrestrial > Soil > Wetlands > Peat | place... | reverse complement strand
GTTCCGTCGTGAACAGCCCAATTCGACGGGCAGGACTTTCACCTGCGATCCAGCCAGCTTCGCTGGCGCAACGGGTTGACCAAGGTTGACCAGGGTTGACCGGAGCGCGGAATTCGGAACACCCAACCGGCTGAGTGCGGAGCACAGAACGCGGATGGCGGCATTCGAAAACGCGGCGTTCGGGGTGATGCGGAGGCGCGCGGGAACACCCGCCGCGCCCGGAGGAGCGTGGCCTCGAATTCCCGCTGCCGCTGGTTTGCAGCCTTCACCAGACGAACATGCCACAGTTTTCGCAGTGGTGTTAGCCGCTAACGGGGGGGAGGGGACGCCTAATTCCGACCCTCGCCACCAGACCTAAAGCGAAGCAATCGGGCTGTAAACTCCGCATTGACTTCCTTCGCCTTCAATCACATTCTCACCCAACGGCGAACACGACAAAGCCAAAACATGATCCGCAATGGGCAAAAGCCAAGAATGTCTGCCGGCTAAACATGGAGGACATACGCGTGGCCAAGGAATTGGGCATGTCGCCCCGGAGCCTGATAAAAAGCAACCCCAGCCCCAGCCAGTTGTGGAAAGAGCCGGTGAAAGACTGGATTCGCAAGCTATACGAGAAGCGCTTTGGCCGGAAAACATCCGAATCGGAATCAACCCATAGCACGGATTTTCGTCCTCAGTGGTATGCTTGAAAGAATGGGGTTTCCACTGAAAATAGCGGAGAACCTGTGGCGGCCTTACAGGCCTGAAGAATCGTTTGGTGCAAGACCAGCCACTCCGTAGCTGGCCAATATCCGACGTCGCTTTGCGACACGGTCATTGCCCAGGGACCACCCGATAAAACCGTTGGCCCTGATTCCATTGCGCACCGGTATCGTCCCAATATTGGGTCGGCTGCGACAGAATGAGATTCGTCAGCGTCATCCATCCGTTGGTATTGGAAAGATCCGTGCTGTATTGAATGATGTAGTTGTAACCGACCGTGCCTTGAATCAACAAATCCGGATTAAGGCTCAACGAGACATTGGCGGGATTCACCACCACCTGATACGCCTTATTGGTGACGCTCCCGTACGCACTGTTTACCACCACACTGTACAGTCCGGCATTGGTGAATTGAAGGTCATTCAGGCTGTAGGCGTTGGTCGTTGCGCCGGAAATGGCGACGCCATTATAATACCACTGGTAACTCAATACGCCAGAGCCCACAGCGCCCACGTCTAACGTGGTGTTCTGTCCCCAATACCCAACCACGCCGGTAAACGGCGACGTGAGGGAGGGGGACATATATACATACGCCGGGCTGCTGTAAACAAACCCATAAGCGTTGGAGACCACCACCGTGTACGCCCCGGTGTTGGCCAAGGAAAGGCTGGCAATGACATAGCTGCTGCTGCTGGCTCCGCTGATATTCGTGCTGTTCAACAACCACTGATAATCCAGCGGGGCCGTTCCCGCAGCCGTCACACTCAATGCCTGGCTGGTTCCATAACTTTGCGTAAATCCGGCAGGATTAATGGTAATGCTCGGGGCATACAAAATTGTGAGGCTGACCACGCTGCTGGTAACACTGCCAAAGGCATCGCTAACCACCACGGAATAGCTGCCAAGGTTGTTTTGGCCGGCATTACTGATGGTCAACGTGCTGTTGGTTTGGCCGGGAAGAAGGCCGTCGGGCGGGCCAATGACAACCGCGGGCAGACTAGTGTAACCGTTTCCTGCGTTGGTCACGGTGATCGCCGCCACGGAGCCATTGGTGACCGTGGCATAGCCAGCCGCCCCGCTACCACCGCCGCCAACAAAACTGACGCTGGGGAGGTTGCCATATCCGAATCCACCGTTGGTTACCGTTGCACCCACGACAAATTTACCGGCGATTTCAGCATAAGCGCCAGCTTGCCCCGCATTGTTTGCCGGAAGGAAATACCACTGATAGCTGAGCGGGAAACCACTGGTGGCCGACACGCTCAGAGTGGCGTTTTTGCCGTAGAGGACATAGCTGTTGGTCAAATTCTGGGTGAGTGTCGGGGGGATGGCAGCTTCTGCGCCATACAACAGCGCCACTTCGTTGGTGCTGAGGGCGCGATTGTAGAGGCGCACGCTGTCAATAGTTTCGTGCGAATATTGTCCCAAGCCAGGGTTGCCCGCCCTGCCCAAAGTAAGAACGATCGCAGAGGTTGCAGGCCAGCCGCCACTCTCGGAATTCACGACCGCGCCATCTTCATAGATTGATGTATTTTGCGATGAATCCACCGTGGCCACGAGCTGATGCCAGGCTCCAACCAGGCTACTCGCACCGCTGAAGGGTATTGAACCACCACCACAGTGGTTATACATCACGTCGGAACCATCTTCAAATATGGCGGGGTCGTAATTGCAGTCGAACTGCGGGTCAGTCAACTGACCGACCACGCAAAAATCGTCATATTGCTGCAAATTCAACCAAAAGGAAAATGTATAGGGTCCAGCGAGGTTTAGCGGAATATGTGGGGATAGCATGTATGCATCCTGGAAGTAATAACCGCAATTGGCCTGCCCATAGTGATTGGTTGCCAAGACACCACCGTAGTTGGTTGCGTTATATCCGTTGCCACTCGCATCGTTGGCGCTGCCATTAAACGGATAATAGGCCACCAGCCCGTTGGTTAGAAATGGATTAGTTTGAGCACCCGCCGCTATTGTGATCAAACTGACGACGCCCGCAAGAATCCCGTTGATTTTCATATTACCTGTTCTTTTGAGTTAAGCTTTTTCTGCTGATCATACCGTCCGTTTCCAAAACGTTGGGGGTTCCAAACCCGGACGCTAACCTGAGCTTTGGTGATTTTAGGACGGCTCTGCATAATTTCAAGTTTTTTTCCTTATTTAAATTTGCGCAAGTGTTGGAATACGCAGAGTCCCGAGATTTCATCGCCGTGACAATGAAGGCGCGGGCAGCCTGTGCAAAGTGCGGCCACACGGGTTCAGACCAGCTTGCACGAATACGCAACCTGGTGGACATCGGTTCAGGCGCATAACGCGGAATCAAGGCCGGGGCGCTTTCCCGGTTTCCGGAATGGAGTGGCGGCCCATGCGGAGTGGAGGCCGTGCCATTCGATGGCGCGGGGCGCTCGGGGCGAGCCGGTCATCCGGCAACCCGGTTGGGTATGCCTGTGCCCTTACGCCTTGCGAGACGGGGCGTTTTTTCTTAAATTTGGCACGTGCTCGACATCAAATTGATCCGCGAAAAGACCGATTTCGTCCGCCAGCGCCTCGCCACGCGCGGGGCAGGGGACGAAGCGAAAATTGACGAACTTCTCAAATTGGACGAACAGCGGCGCAAGGCCCTGGCCGAAGTGGAAACGCTGAAATCCCAGCGCAACCGGGCGAGCAAGGAAATCGGCGCCCTGATGGGCCAGAAAAAACGCGAGGAAGCCGAGGCCAAGAAGGCCGAGACCAAGAATTTAGGCGAAAAGATCGCCGCGCTGGACAAGCAGGCGGCCGAGGCGGAAGCGGCGCGGGATGCGCTGATGCTGCGATTGCCCAACCTGCCCCACGAGTCGGTGGCCATCGGCAAGACCGCGGAAGACAATCCGGTGATGCGGCTGGTGGGCGAAAAGCCGGCCTTTGCCGGGTTCAAACCCAAGACGCACGTGGAATTGTGCGAGTCGCTCAAGCTGGTGGATTTTGCGCGGGCAGCAAAGCTTTCCGGGAGCGGGTTTCTGTTGTACACAAACTGGGGCGCGCGGCTGGAGCGGGCGCTGATTCAATTTTTGCTGGACCTGCACACCACGCAACACAATTACACGGAGGTTTCGCCGCCGTTCATGGTGGGCGAGCACTGCCTGGTGGGCGTGGGGCAGTTTCCGAAGTTCAAGGACCAGTATTACGGCGTGGCCGAAGGCGACGATCCCAAGAACTTGGGCAAGCTGTATCTGGTGCCCACGGCGGAGACGCCGGTGGCCAACATCCACCGCGAGGAGATGCTGGCGGAGAAGCAACTGCCGATTTATTACTGCGCCTACACGCCGTGCTTCCGGGGCGAGGCGGGCGCGGCCGGGGTGGGCACGCGGGGCATGATCCGCGTGCATCAGTTCGACAAGGTGGAATTGATCAAGATCGTGAAGCCGGAAAACGGCTACGACGAATTGGAGAAAATGGTCGGCAACGCGGAGAAGGTGCTGCAACTGCTGGGCCTGCATTACCGCGTGATCCTGCTGTGCACGGGCGACATGGGGTTCAGCAGCGCGAAGACCTATGACCTGGAAGTATGGGCGCCGGGGCAGGGGAGCTATCTCGAGGTCTCGAGCTGCTCGAACTGCGAGGATTTCCAGGCGCGCCGCATGAACCTGCGCTTCAAGACGGAGAGCGGCGAGAAGAAATTTCCGCACGTGCTCAACGGCAGCGGCACGGCGCTGGCGCGCCTGTTCGTGGCGCTGGTGGAAACCCACCAGCAGGCGGATGGAAGCATCAACATTCCCGAGGTGTTGCAACCGTATCTCAAAACCAACCGCATCCATGCCTAAGCGCAGTCGGCCAGACCCCACCCCTCGACGGGGGAATGGGCCCGCGTCCGCGACGGGAAATCCGGAAACGGGAAATCGCATCGCATGAAAGTTTTGCTCGCCAGCAGTGAAGTTTACCCGTTCTCCAAGACGGGCGGGCTGGCGGACATGGTGGGCGCGCTGGGCCGGGCGCTGGTGAAGGCGGGGCACGAGGCAGTGTTGGTAACGCCGCTGTACCGGGGCATCCGCGAACGCTTTCCACAATTGCGGCGGGTGGACTGGCTTTTTGACCTGCCTCTGGGCGGCCGGCGGGCGCAGGCGAGCTTGTGGGAATTTGCCCAGCCCGGCGAGGCGAAGGTTTATTTCATCGAGCACAAGGGTTATTTCGACCGGGCGGGACTTTACCAGGACGGCAACCTCGGCTACGCCGACAACGGCGAGCGGTTCATTTTTTTCTCAAAATGCGTGGCGCATCTCGCACGGTATCTGCCGTGGCGGGCGGAGTTGGTGCACGTGCACGACTGGCAGGTGGCGCTGGTGCCGGCGATGATCCGGCAGCAGCAACAGGAAGGGTGGGGGAACGCGCCGCGAACCTGCCTGACGATTCACAACCTGGCCTTCCAAGGCATCTTCCCGGGGGAGACGCATGCGCTGACGAATTTATCGGCGGAATATTTTGCGCCCGACGGCGTGGGCGCCGAATATTACGGGCTGCTGAATTGCCTGAAAGGCGGGATTGTCTTCGCGGACAGCCTGACGACGGTGAGCCCGCGGTACGCGCGGGAAATCACGACCGAGGAGCTGGGTTGCGGGCTGGATGGCGTCTTGCGCAAGCACGCGGCGAAGCTGACGGGCATCCTCAACGGCGTGGATTACAACGAATGGAACACGACCAAGAATCCGCACCTGTTCCGTCCGTACACCATGGCGCGCATGGCCGGCAAGACTTTCAACAAGTGCGAGCTGCAGCGGCAGGTGGCCCTGCCCGTGGATGAAACCATTCCACTGTTCGGAACGATTTCGCGGCTGGCGGACCAGAAAGGCGTGGACATTGAGCTGGGCGCGCTGGAGGAAATGCTCACGGGCAACATCCAATTCATCCAGCTCGGGAGCGGTTCGCCGGAATATGAGCGCGCCTACCGGGGCCTGGCGGCGCGATTTCCGCGCAAGGTCTCCGTCCAGTTCGGCTACAATGAGAAACTCTCGCACCGCATCGAGGCCGGGTGCGATTTTTTCCTGATGCCATCGCGGTTTGAGCCGTGCGGGTTGAACCAGATGTACAGCTTGCGCTACGGCACCATTCCGGTGGTGCGCGCCACCGGCGGCCTGGATGACAGCGTGATTGATTACGGCCAGGACCCGGAGAAGGCCGACGGCGTGAAGTTTTACGAATACACCTCGCGGGCGCTGGCCAAGGGCATCCGGAAGGCGCTGGCGATCTACAGCACGCCGGCGCTGTTCCGGCAATTCCGCCGCAACGCGATGAAGGCGGATTTTTCCTGGGAAAAGACGGTGGGCGAATACGTGAAGGTTTACACGCAGACGCTCAAGTGATGGACGGATCCTGATTTCTTGCAAGCATAAGCCAACCAAACATAATCAAAGAGTCCGTTGCTGGAATCGTGAATTGTCATTTGAATGGCGGCGTCTGCCATTGAATCTGAATCGTAAGCAGCCGCAATACGAGCCGGAAACCGCCCTGCAGTTTTCGGTTTAGCTGCGCTTCTCACTGTGATAAGTTTCTGGCAAATGGATCAGCCGGGCCGCACCGCCAATCCCCAATCGTTGTCGGGAGACGCGGTTTCCAATCAGGAAACCAGCGCCGTTACGCGGCTGCTTAATTCTCTGGGGCAGGGCGACGCCAAGGCGGCCGATGGGCTGCTGGCGGTGGTCTATGGGCAATTACACCAACTGGCCGCCGGCAAAATGGCCTCGGAACGGGCGGGCATTACGATCCAGCCCACCAGCTTGGTCCACGAGGCGTGGTTGCGACTCGGGGGCGGGAAAGACCAAAGCTGGGAGAGCCGGGCGCACTTTTTTGGCGCCGCAGCCGAAGCCATGCGCCGCATCTTGATTGAGAATGCGCGCCGCAGGCAGGCGGCCAGGCACGGAGGTGGACAGCAGCGGTTCGACGTGGACGAGGTTGAAATCAGCGCCGGAGTCAAGGACGATGAACTAATCGAAGTCAACGAAGTTCTGGAGAAGTTCGCCGCTATGGATCCGCAAAAGGCGGAGTTGGTAAAGCTCCGCTATTTCGTGGGCTTTACTCTCGAAGAAACGGCCGGGGTGCTGGGCATATCGGTTCCAACCGTCAAGCGGTGGTGGAGCTACAGCCGGGCCTGGCTCCGGGCGGAGATGGCTTCCGGACGGTAAATTCCCGCAGCCCGGCCTGCGATCCGCAATTACCACATCTGTTTGACGGCGGCAGCCACGCGATTCCAATCCGGCATTTCCCCGGGAGAAACAGGGGTGGGGGTGCCACGGTTGCCGGGGACTTTTACGGTGGCCCAGCGCCAGTGTTCCACATGTCCATCGGCCAGGGCAAGATTGGCGCCGCCATTGTGCCGATCCGACGGCATGTCCCACCAGGTCGTGGTGTCGTTGTAGAAGAGCGTTGGCATGCCAAAATGTGAATCGAGCATGGTGTCCTTGTTTTCGTCAACCAGAACGAGACAGGCCGCGGGGTTTGGCTCCAGCAAGCTCGAGGATTTGGCAAAACTTGGCAGGTGCGCCGCCGGCCACGGGTCAGGGCTGCCGTTGACCGACTGGCTCAGATTGTAACTGCGGTTGCGCGGCTGCGAAAGCGGGTTGCCATACTGATCAAAAATGGTGGAGAGGTCAGCCGGGCAATGGTAAATGCCGACCGACCGGTTGTAGGGATACAGGAGGCCATTCTCGATATTCGTCGTGGTGGCATCCAGAATTCCCGTCCCCTGGCACCAACTGGAGCCGAAGGCAGCGCCCGCGATGTTGTTGTTGGGCACCACCAAATCGGAGTTGTCGCCGGCATAGAGATGCCAGCAGACGATCAATTGCGTGAGATTGTTCACGCACGCCGCGTTCCTGGCGGAGTCTTTCGCCCGGGACAAGGCGGGCAGGAGCATCGCGGCCAGGATCGCGATAATGGCGATGACCACAAGCAGTTCGATCAGTGTGAAACCGCTGTCCGTACGGCCTCTCATAGGGGCGTTTCTCCGAACCGGGGATGGGGCTCGCCGCCCTGATTCCCGGTCTTTAGTTGTCCTAAACATATCGTTCATACCATATAATCATGCGAAGTCTAGAGAGATTTTGGATCACACGGGCGCCCGGGAGCTCCCCGAAACCAAAACTCGTGGGTTCTTTTGTGCTTGATTTGCACATTAGAGGTGAGTATGAACAGTAAAAGGTGGGTTAAAACCAGTTGGAAGCGCTGGCTGGGCGCCGACTTATAAACGTTATCCCAAGGTCGGAAGGACATGCATGCTTGCTTGAAGATCCAAAACGTCCTGCACTGGGCGGGGGTGGCGTCTGTGCTGCTGTTGGCGGGATGCTGCGCGCCAAAGAGCAGTTGGACGAATTCCCAATCCGGAAAGTGGCAAGATGCCGGCAATTGGTCATCCGGTTCACCCAGTAACCGGGTCTCCATTTACATCACCAACCCGGGCACCAAGACCGTCACCATTGACGAGACTACGACCTCCGGCAAATATTCCGATACGCTCTCGATCAACGATCTCACGGTGTCTGGAACCGTGGGTTTCTCGAACATTCTGGCGCTGCTCGGGGCGGGCACAAACGTGCCCTTGCGGGTGGCGGACTCGATCACCCTGGGCACCGGTGGTGGGCCGGGTTTTCTCCTGGTCAGCAACTCGGCGCTCAACGCCGGCGCGCTCATTCTGGGCAGCCACAACGGCTCAGTGGGGGTGATGACCGTCCTGAGCAATGCCATTGTGAACGTCAGCTCAAACATCACCCTGGCCAGCATTTCCTTGACGGCCACCAGCACGATCACCCTGACTGGAGGGTACTTCACGGCGACCAATGGGGTGACCCGAATCGCCGTGACCGGCAACGGCGTGCTGACCGTCACTGGCGGCACCAACACGTTCCGGCAAATAATTCTTAATCCCAATGGAAAGGGTTCAGGCGGGTTTTACCTGCACGGGGGAAAGGTGAAAATCCTTGGGAACGGAACCGGCCCCGGCCAGGGACTGGTTTCAAACTGGGTCCTTTTCGACGGGGGCGATCTGGATGGCAGCGACACGAGCTTGACCATTGGCATGAACACGGATGATTCAGAAGTGAGCATTCCAGCGGGGGCAGCGGGCCTTCAGGGACAACTAGCTGCGATGTACGTTGGCTATGGTCAAAACACAGGCACGTTTAGTGAAGCCGGCTTTGACACTTGTGAGGTGGACGTGTCCAACCTGGTCGTTCTTGGGGATAGTATCGGTGGAGCGATTGGCAATATCAACCTGTCGGGGGGCCGTCTCTGCATCACCAACCCCATGCAAACAGCGGCCCTGATCATACGCAATGGAACGTTTGCCCTGAGCGGCGACGGCGCTGGCAATGGTGGCGACCTGGTGGTGGACAATATCTACCTCACCAATTCCACCGGCCAATTTGTAAACAACGGGGGCTCGCTGGACGTCAAGGGCCGGATTTTCACCTTGCCCCCGGCCCTGACTGCCAGCCGTTCGCCCGGCCTCGTGACGATTTCCTGGCCGGCGTGGTCGCCCTGGCCGTACTGGGAATTGCAAACCAACTCGGATTTGACCAAACCTAACGGCTGGACGGCGGACGGCGTTTCGCCGACAGCCAACGGCGGCATCAATTCCGTCAGCGTGACTCCAAACGCCACCAAATTGTTTTTCCGGCTCCTGCCAATCCAGTGACGAAAGCACCCGCTCAGGGAGAACGAAATGAGAAATCGATTCCGAGGTGATCCGATTTCACGCCAAATCTCGCATGAATCAACGGATGCGAAAATGCCGCCGGTCAGCAGCGATGGGGGCGGGGTGGGGGACCGGCAGACCACCAAACCGATGGAAAGGACCGAATGATTATGAACGAATTCAAGTTCAATTGTCCGCACTGTGACCAGCACTTGCAGTGCGACCCGCAATATTCCGGGCGCGAAATCCAGTGTCCCAGTTGCAACCACCTGATCCGGATCCCCAAAGCAGGGGGACAGACGGCCAACTACCAGCCGGAAGTGGGAAAAACCTGGGCGACATACGTCGGCACCGGGCGGGTGGACCCGCCCGGCAACCTGCGGCTCAAAAAGCATTAAACCGGGGCGGCATGGAACGCCAAAGCTGCGTCCGTCTTATGAATGATGCAAAAGTAAGTGAAGAGTCCGTCTTCAGCGGCGCCTTGCTGCTGCCGCCGGCCCAACGGGAGGATTACCTCAAGGCGGTGTGTGGGGAAGACGAGGCCCTACGGACCCGGGTGCACGTCCTGCTGAAGGCCGACGCGCAGACGGAAGGCGCGATGACGGAGCCCGCCGCCCTTCCGCCCGGCAAGACGATCGTCCTCCCGCCACCGCCCGGGGAGAAACCCGGCGATCGCATTGGCCATTACAAGATCCTGCAGTTGATCGGGGAAGGCGGCTGCGGTGCCGTTTATATGGCCGAGCAGGAGCAACCGGTCCGACGCCGGGTGGCGCTGAAGGTCATCAAGCTGGGAATGGACACCAAGAATGTGATTGCCCGTTTCGAATTGGAACGACAGGCCCTGGCATTAATGGACCATCCGAACATCGCGAAGATTTTCGACGGCGGTTCGACCGAAACGGGCCGTCCGTTTTTTGTGATGGAACTGGTGCGCGGCATCAAGATCACGGATTATTGCGACCAACACAACCTGACGACGGCGGCCCGGCTCGAGCTGTTCTCCCAGGTTTGCCGGGCCATCCAACACGCGCACCAAAAGGGAATCATTCATCGTGACATCAAGCCGTCCAACATCCTGGTGGCGCTGCATGATGGCGTGCCGGTGCCCAAGGTCATTGACTTTGGCATCGCCAAAGCCACGGACCTGCGGTTGACGGACAAAACGGTGTTCACCCAGTTCGAGCAATTCATTGGCACACCGGCCTATATGAGCCCGGAGCAGGCGGAAATGAGTGGCCTGGATATCGACACGCGCAGCGACATTTATTCGTTGGGCGTGCTGCTCTACGAACTGCTCACCAGCCAGACGCCAATCCGCCCCGCCGAATTGATGTCGGCCGGACTGGAGGCCATGCGCCGGCTGTTGCGGGAGAAGGAACCGCCGCGCCCCTCCACCTGTCTGAGCACCATGATCAACCAGGAACTAACCACCGTAGCGAAGCACCGCCAGGCCGCTGCGCCCAAACTAATTCACCTGGTACGCGGGGACTTGGACTGGATTGTGATGAAGGCGCTGGAGAAGGACCGCTCGCGCCGCTACGAGACAGCGGTTGGGTTCGCGGCGGACATTGAACATTTTCTCAAAAACGAGCCGGTCCTGGCCCGGTCTCCCAGTGCCTGGTACCGCTTTCAAAAGCTGGTGCGACGCAACAAACTTGCCTGCGCCGCCGCCGCTGCTGTCAGTCTCTCGATCCTGCTTGGTTTGGCGGTTTCGACCGGGCTTTATTTGCGTGAGAAAGAAGCCCGGCATCAGGCCGACAACGCGGCGGAAAAGAGCCGGCAGGTGTCGCTGTTTTTGGAAAACATGCTCAAAGCGGTCGGCCCGGCCGTGGCGCTGGGACGCGACACGGCCTTGCTGCGGGAAATTCTGGACCAGACCGCCGCGCGGGTCACCACCGATTTGCGGAACGAGCCGGAGGTCGAGGCCGAGATTTGCGACACCCTGGGCGAGGTCTATCGCGAACTCGGATCGCCCGGCAACGCCGAGGAGTTTCACAGCGACTCCCGCGCGCTGCAGGCCAAAATCAGCGGCGGCAAGCTGGCGGATGCCGCGCGCTCGCTTAACGACCTTGCGGTGGTGCTCCGGGACGAGGGGAGGCTGGCGGAAGCCGAATCCCTGCACCGGGAAGCCTTGGCCTTGCGCCGGAAGATTTATGGCAACAACAATTCCGACGTGGCGGTTTCGCTGAACAACCTGGCGCTGGTCCTGCGCAGCGAGGACAAACTGGCCGAGGCCGAGCGCACGCATCTGGAGGCGCTGACCCTTCAGCGAAAGTTATTTGGCAAGGAAAGCCTGCCGGCAGCCACCTCATTGAACAACCTGGCGCTCACCTTGCGGGACGAAGGACGGTTTGCCGACGCTGAAACGAGTTTGCGCCAAGCCTTGGCGATCGAGCAACGGGAGTTAGGTGAAAGCGATCCGCGGCTGGGTGTCACCATGGATAACTTGGCGTTTCTGTTGTTGCAAGCGGGCAATCTTTCCGAAGCGACCGTGCTCGCGAACCGGTCGCTCGTCCTACAGCGGAAGCTGTTTGGTCCGGAACATCCAGCCGTCGCAACGGCAATGAACGATCTGGCCATGATCCTTACGGCGCAGGGACATCTGGCCGAGGCGGAACAGCTCCATCGCGACGCGCTGGCCATGCGCCGCAAGCTGCTGGGCGGGGAGCACCCGGAAGTGGCGGGTTCGCTGGACCATTTGAGCCAGACCTTGCGCCTGGAAAAGAAACTGGCCGAAGCGGAAAGTCTGGCCCAGTCGGCACTGGCCATCCGCAGAACGATTTATGGGAACGAACATTCCACCGTCGCAGCCTCGCTCGAAAATCTGGCGCTCGTGCTCCGGGACGAAGGCAAATTGAATGAGGCGGAGACTTCGATGCAGGCAGCGCTGGCCATGTGGCAAAGGATCTTGGGCGATCAACATCCCCAGCTTGCCGCCGCCCGAAAGGACTTGGCGTCCATCCAGGCGCAGGAGGGCCTGTCAACCAAAGCAAACGTCCTACCAACGCCGTGACGTGATGAAAGCGGCTAAATCGCCGCAATGTCCGGCGCAAGAATCCTCTGGCCATTGCCTCCCGGCCCTGCTAAAAAAGTTTTGCGGGAAATCAGAACAACATCGGATCATTCATGAAGAGTTCCTCATTCATCATTTTTCGGGCAGTTTTGGCCGTCGTTTTAATGATTGGATTTTACCTGCTGGCACTGGGTATTGCCTCGGTATTGCTGTGGATACCCTACGCCGAACTCGTGTATGCGAATCGCATCACCCCCAAACTGGCCATCCTCTGCGTGGTCGGCGGGGTGGCCATCCTCTGGGCCGTGCTGCCGCGCTTCGACAAGTTTATCGCGCCGGGGCCAAAACTGGAGCGGGACAAATATCCAAAACTGTTCAAGGAACTGGACACCGTGGCCCAAGCGACCCACCAAGCCATGCCCGCCGAAGTTTATTTGGCGCCGGATGTAAACGCTTGGGTGATGCAGCGTGGCGGACTCATGGGCTTCGGCAGCCGCCGGGTGATGGGGCTGGGTTTGCCGCTCATGCGCATCCTGACCTGTTCGCAATTCCGCGCCGTGCTGGCGCACGAGTTTGGACATTATCACGGCGGGGACACCAAGATCGGCCCGTGGATCTATAAGACGCGCGGGGCGATTGTCCGGACCGTGAATTCCTTGCGCAGCCGATCGTGGCTGCAGAAGCCATTCCTGTGTTATGGCAAAATGTTTTTGCGCATCACCCACGCGGTTTCGCGGCGGCAGGAGTTTGTGGCGGATGAACTGGCCGCGCGCACCATCGGGGCCAAGCCGTTGGCCGACGGATTGTGCACCGTCCACAAAGCGGCGCCGGCGTTTGACTTTTACTGGCGCAGTGCCTGCGCGCCGGTCTTGCACGCCGGATTCCTGCCGCCGTTGTCGGATGGATTCGGCCAATTTGTCAAAGCCAGCAGCATCGCGGAAAAGATGGAAAAACATTTGCAAGAGCAGTTGGCGAACGGGAAAGCCGACCCGTATGACACCCATCCGCCGCTCAAGGAGCGCATCGCCGCCGTGGCGGGCCTGCCGGCGGGGCCGGACCAGGGCGAAGATCTGCCGGCCGTGTCGCTTTTGGAGGCCGTGCCCGTGCTGGAACGTGAATTGATGGCGCAGGTGGCCGGCGCGGACGCCGCCGCCAAATTGAAGGCCATTGACTGGGGCGAAGTTGGTTCCCAAGTCTATGTTCCGCAATGGACCGAATTGGTGCGGCTGAACGCCAAGGGCCTCAAAGGTCTGACGCCTGAAGCGTTGGGCAAAAAGGCGCTCAATCTCAGGTTATTCGGCAATACCCTGGTGGATTATTCCCAGGAAGCTCCCGATGACGCACATGCCGAGAACCTGGCCAATGCCGTGGCGGGAGCCGCACTCATTCTGTTGCTGCTGCAACGCGGCGGCCGCTTGGACATCGCTCCTGGCGACGACATCTCGGCGACGCTGGGCGGACATTTGGTGAAACCTTTCGCCTTTCTGTGGGCGCTGAAAACAGGCGAGCTCACGGCGGATGATTGGACGAAGCAATGCGCCGAACTTGGCATTGCGGGGATGGATTTGGGGACGGTGGCGCCAGCTATCGCCGTTAGCACGAGCCCGAAGCTGGAAGGATAATACTTGGGAAAGCTGTTCATGATTCACGCCCAAGCAGGTTCCGGGGTGTTTGTATTGAATATAACAAACATTGTGCATCATTATATATACGCGGAAACCCTAGTAAATTGTGCTGCGTCTTAAATCTGAAGCCCTCAATTCCGTGTTGCCATTGTTTAACAGGCGCTCTTAAGCATCGAGGAAAACGTCTTGAAGCATTTCAAAATGGTCAGCTTGGTCGGAAGCGAATATGCCACACTTCTGCGAGATTAAACATTTTCAAGCCATTGCTCCGCCGGAAGAGGCAGTCAAATTATCCCTGCCGTGAAGCGGTCATGGCTTTCCCGTGCCCCTCCAGGGCCAGGCGGATGCCGGCGAAGAATTTTGGCTCACACCCGGGGGCATCTTCTGGGTTCCAAGACGGGCAGGGTGCATGACTCCCCTGCCCTTTTCCCGCCGCCTGCCTTGACACACGACCAAGGACTCCTCCACGGGGCAGATCTTTTCTAATACTTTTCTGAGTCGTGTGTCCTTATCATTAAGCATTCAGTACAGTTCAATGAAAACAATCAGAAACTCCTTCGGAAAATGGCTTCCGTTCCTGGCTTTGGCAAGCATGCTCTTTACGCCCCTAAGCGCGTTTGCCGACGGCTGTTTTGTGGCGCCCAAATTTATCTGGGACAAGCATAAGGATATTAACGAGCCGACCCAAAAGGCCATTATCGTCTATGACGCCGGGCGGGAGGATTTGATTTTGCAGGTGAAATATGAGGGGCCGACGGATGAATTTGGCTGGCTGGTGCCGGTGCCGAATTTGCCGGAGGTCAAACTGGGCTCGATGAAGTGTTTTTACGAACTGAGCCAGTTTACGCAGCAGCTTTGGCCGCCGGTTTCCCAGAATCGCGGTGATCAGCTTCCCATCCCCTCAAGCTTGGGGCAGGAGCGTGAACCGCCAGTAAAAGTCATCGAAATCAAAACGGTGGGCGCCTATGAAATCGCCATCCTTTCCACCAAGGACACCGGCGCGCTGGGGAAATGGCTGGATGCGAACGGTTTTTATTTCCCAACCGGCCAGACCGACGTGATTGATGCGTATGTAAAACAGCAATACTACTTCGTGGCGGCCAGAATCAACACGTCCAGGAGCAGCAGCTTTGAACTCCTCTCGCCGCGGCAGGCGGGGAAAAAGCCGGCGGGGAATTATTCGGCTCACCTGAAACTGGCCAGCGGCGAGTTGAGCCCGCTGCAAATCAGTTTTGCCAGCGACCATTGCGTGTTTCCGTTGAAGATTTCATCCGTGAACGGCAAGCCGTCGGAGGTGCAAGTTTATGTGTTGTGCCCCGAACCGCTGCTGGAGAAGACGCTCTTGGAAAAAGAACTGCCGCTGATTCATAGCAACGACATGGTGCGGGCGGCGCAGCGGGCGAAGTGGTATCGGGAAAACAGGTTCCGAAGGAATCGCCTTCGCACGTTAGACCCGGCTTCTCCCCTGCCCCTTTTGTCGTCCGAGGAACGCGAGATCAATCGAATCAGCCAACGGCCCGAGCTTGGCCCGGACGAGTTGTTGCACTTTGCCAAGGTAACCCAGCACGCTCTGCCGGAGTGCCGCCGGATTATCGCCCGGTTGGGGGACAAATCGTGGTGGCTGATGAAACAAACGTGGACGTTCGCGCCGGAAGAAATGCGGGATTTGGAGTTTGCCCCGGCGATTCCGTATTTCGCGGCGCTGCTGGACTCGCAGTCCGGCTATTACGCGGTGGCGAGCCTGGAGACGTTCACCACCGACGCAGTTCCCGCCCTCCTTGACACGGTAAAAAATGCCAAAGACCCGGAAGTGCGCGGCCTGGCGGCCGGGGCATTTAATTACGACCTGCGAGATATTACTGACCTGCGCTTGACCGCGGCGGCGCCGTCCTGGCTGAAGGATTCAGAACCGAAAGTCAGGGCGGCTGCGGTGTACATACTGGGAAGAAGTTGGGACCCAAAATATGCGGGGACGCTGGTCGGGCTGTTAAACGACCGTGATCCGGAGGTGCGCGGATTGGCGGGAGCATTTTTGCAACAACACCCCGGCGATATTGAGAATTTCGTGCCCCGGTTTCGGGCGATGCTCACGGATCAAGATCCCGTGGCCCATGGTTTGGGTTTTGAACTGCTGCATCATCTTGGCGAGCCACTTTCGCGCGAAGAGTTGCTGGGCGTTTTCAAGGCGCCAACCATGGGAGCGGTTTGGGACGCTTACGAAGAGTTCAAGAAACAGACGGGCAGGGACTTGTCAGACTCGGAGGATATGGTGGTGTTGCAAAATTCGGAACCCAACATTCGCGGCGGGCTTGGCCTGCTCGTGCTCTATCAAAATGCCGACCCGCAGGCGGTGGATCTGGCCATGCCGCTGTTGCAAGATCCCGAGATACCGGTGCGCGCGGCCGCCGCCCGGACCTTGCGCGCCTTGACCGGCCAGCATTTCACCTACGAGCAGGAGGCCGAATGGGAAAAGTGGTGGGCGGAGAACAAAGGGACTTTCGTGGCGCAGCAGCATCCGGAGGAAATGTGGCCGCAGCGCCGATGGCTTCGTCCGGGAGGCGACGGCGGGAGTGAAGGTCAGCCAATGATTCCGCATCAGCCCATGCCGGGAACTGGCTCAGCTACGAATTGAAAGCCGGACAGCGCGATTTGCGACCTCGCTGGTGCGACCATTTCGACTTCGCAAGGGGGCCAGGACGAGAGGTGCAGGGAGGCATGTTTTCCCCGCGCATTTCCATGCCGGATTGAAACGTGCGCGGCAAATGGCTCCAAGGTCCGGTTCAGCCAGGTTTTTTTGAATGTCTTTTCCGAGTCGTGTGTCTTTTTCATCAGGCATTCAACAGAATCTCAGAAGAATTTGATCACACGCTTGACATCGGCCAAAATCACCGAGATAAAACAAATCCCGCCCGCGGCATGGGCCTTGGCCAAAGAGAAGGGTTGGTGGTGGCGCGGGCAACTGAAACTTTTGATTTGCCAGAAGAAGCAAATCGATGAAAACGTTTTTGAGACCTCAAGGACTGGGCATGCTTGTGAGCTTGCTACTGTTGTGCACTTGTACGGCAGGAAATTCGGTTGACCAACGGCTTCCCGCTAACGTGATAATGAACGAAGATGCGGGGTGCGGAAACTGGTTGTTTGTGACGCTTCATCTGGAGGACGGTGAAGAATTGCCCTTTTTTATAGACACTGGCTCGGCCTCGACTTTTCTCAACCAATCATTGGCGGCGAAATTGGGCCAACCTATTGCCTCTGACAGCCAGGTGTCTCCACGTTATCCGGCGCCAAAACTTTTTTTGGGCAAGGTGCAGTTGAAAACAGGAACCACGGTTGGAGTTCTGGATTTCACGAATGAATCGTCCAGTGCCGGGCGGCGGGTGATGGGAGTATTAGGAATTGACTGTCTCAAACATTACTGCATCCAATTGGATTTCGACGCCAGGGAAATCCGATTTTTGGATCCGAACCATTTGGTAACCGCATCGTTGGGACAAGCTTTGCCGCTTACTTTTTCGAAAGAGTGGCATCAGCCTTTGTTGGATAATTGCAATCTGGTTGAAGGTAAAGGAAAACCCGCTTTGATTGACAGTGGATATCAGGATGCTGACGGAACGTTGAATTCCGAACAGTTCTCAGCGGCAATTCGTGTTGGAGCTGTGATTCCGATCGAAAACGTGCCTGGATATGCGCGACTTCGCGGATGCCTTTGGAATGGAGAAACGCATACCAATATGATTATCGCCAGAGCTGATTGGAATGCGATTGGGTTGGAATTTCTGGCGCGGCATCTTGTCACATTGAATTTTCCCGAACGGAAGATATATCTGAAACAAACAAGAAGTGGTCCATTGATTACTGAAGACTTGCACAGTGGGCTGGAATTCTTAACCGGCCTGAAGAAAACAGGCCAACTGCCTGGGTGCACAGCAGATGATAAAGGCCGACTGGATTATTTTGGACAACATTCCTACCCCCTCACTTTCACCCTCAGAAAAAAGGGTGACTCATTTATCTATCACTACGCAATTGTTCGGGCGTCCAAAGCCAGTCCTTGGCAGTTGCAAAAAGCTTGGCAAACCGATCAAAACGGTCGCTCGATTGTAGAATTTGCTGTCCCTTGAAGGTTGCCGTTCAGCTTTCGCAATCGGACGCTGGAATCGCACGTGGTTCGTCAGTCGGATACGAATGTCTAGCTCCCCTGCCCTTTTCTCGCCGCCGAAAGCACGTTCGCCGAACCTGCCTCGCGCCTGATTATCATCACCCCAGCCGCGCATGTTGCCGGCGGTACTCGCTGGGTGTCACGCCCACCAGCTTGTGAAATTGCCGCGCAAAATAATTGCCGTCGCCAAAGCCCACTTGAAAGGCGATTTCAGTGACGCCGGCGTGGCTTTGGCGCAGCAGCGAGGCGGCGTGGTTGACGCGCAACTGGATGAGGTGGGCAATGGGCGAACAGCCCATCGCGGCCTGGAAGTTGCGGATGAAATGGCGCTTGGACATGTGGGCGATCCGGGCCAGTTGCTCCAAGTCCACCGGTTCCTGGTAATTCGCCTCGAGGTGGCTGATGGCTTCGCCGATCCGCAACAGGGCGCGGGAGTCCGGGTTGCGGGCCTTGCCGAAGCAACGGGACAGGTACCCCACCAGTTGCATGAAAACGGCGGTGGCCATGTACTTGAACCCGGGCGGCCGGTTTTGCAGTTCATGCTCCAGCTTGTCCACCAAGTCGCCGACGACGCCCAGTTCCTGCGCGGTGAGCCGCAGGCGGCTGTTGAACTGGTGGCGCAGGCGCCAGGCCGGCTCCAGCACAAACAGCGCGTGATAGCCCGGCAGTGCCCGCAACTCGTTGTCGCGCAACAAATCGAGCTTTTCCGGCTGGAACAGGATGTTGATCAGGCACAGGCGCTCCATGTTGTGGTAATCGTGCGGCCGCGAGCCGCCGATCACGAAGACGTCGCCCATGTTGAGCGGATAGGATTCCTTGCCGGTGACATGCACGCCGCGGCCCGAGGTGATGATGACCATTTCGCCAAACTCGTGGGCGTGCAGGCCGAAGGGTTCCTGGGGATTGCGCCGCTCCACAGCCACGGGAAATCCATCGGGGGGAAACCAGTCTTTGCGGCGCAAAATAGGATGCGTCATGGCTCGGCGTGGGCCGCGGGAAAACCGCCCGGGGTGGTCATGGCCAGATCGTGCTAATCTTTGGCACTATTGTCAAGGACACGGCCACCGGCGCTGCTATAATGCAGCTTGAACACCAGCTATATCCGTCACCCTTACATCGAAATTGCTATGACCAAATCCGAAAAACAGGTGCAGGGCGCCTACCAGATCGCCCGCGAACAGTATGCGGCCATCGGCGTGGACACCGAGGCCGTCTGCAAACAGCTCGCCACGGTCCCCGTTTCGCTTCACTGCTGGCAGGGCGACGACGTGGGCGGGTTTGAAAATTTCGGCGGGACGCTGACCGGCGGCATCATGGCCACCGGCAATTATCCGGGCAAGGCCCGCACGCCGGAGGAACTCCGCGCCGACGCCACCAAGGCCCTGACACTGATTCCCGGCAAGCATCGTTTCAATCTCCACGCCTTCTACGGCGAGTTCGGCGGCAAGAAAGTGGATCGCGACGCCATCGAGCCCGCGCATTTCAAGAACTGGATTGATTGGGCCAAGTCCCTCGGCATCGGCCTGGATTTCAATCCCACTTGTTTTTCCCATCCCAAATCCGCCGACGGCTTCACGTTGTCGCATCACGACAAGGCCATCCGGCAATTCTGGATCGAGCATTGCCGCCGCAGCCGCGAAATTGGCGCCGCCATGGGCAAGGCCCTCGGCAAGGCGGCCGTGACGAATATCTGGATTCCGGACGGCATGAAGGACACGCCGGCGGACCGCCGGGCGCCGCGGGAACGGCTGCTGGATTCGCTGGACCGGGTGCTCAAGACCAAGCTCAATCCCAAGCACAACCTGGACGCCATCGAAGGCAAGCTCTTCGGCATCGGCGCCGAAAGCTACACGGTGGGCATGCACGAGTTCTACTTGGGCTATGCGGTGAAGCACCAGACACTGATCACGCTGGACGCCGGCCATTATCATCCCACCGAAAACGTCGGCGACAAGATTTCGTCGGTCCTGTGCTTCGTGCCGGAGGTGCTGCTGCATGTCAGCCGCGGCGTCCGCTGGGACAGCGACCATGTGGTGACATTGACGGACGAACTGAACAGCATTGCCCAGGAACTGGTGCGGGGCGATTACCTGGGCCGCACGCACATTGGCCTGGATTACTTTGATGCCAGCATCAACCGCCTGGCCGCGTGGGTCATTGGCGCCCGCAACATGCTCCGCGCCCTGTGCCTGGCCATGCTGGAGCCTTATCCGCAATACCAGAAGTTGGAACTGGAGGGCGACTACACCTCGCGCTTGGCGCTGATGGAAGAGGCCAAGAGCCTGCCCTTCGGCGCGGTCTGGGACTATTACTGCGCGCAGAAGGGCGTGCCGGTGGGCCAGCTCTGGCTGGCGGAGGTCAAGGACTACGAAAAAACGGTCCTCTCCAAGCGCCAGTAAACTCCCGACATTCAAGCCATGAATCAACTCGCGCAAGAGACCGCCAATCCGGCCCTGGGCATCCTCATTTTTGCCTTGGGCGGCCTGGCGGGAGCGGTCTTTTATCTGCCCCTGAAGAAGGTCAAAAACTGGGCGTGGGAAAGTTACTGGCTGTTCTACGCCTTGTTCGCCTTGTTGCTGGTGCCGTGGGCGCTGGCCTTGATCGAATCCCCGAACATCCTGCGCGTGCTTCAGGCCGCGCCGGGCAACGAACTGTGGTACTGCTATCTCTGCGGCGCCGCGTGGGGCTTCGGCGGGCTCACTTGGGGATTGATGATCCGGTATCTCGGCGTGGGCCTGGGGTTGGCCATCGGCTGCGGACTTTGCTCCGCCGCCGGCACACTCGTGCCCAAGCTGATCACCGGCAAGTTCGGCGAGCTCCTGCAACCGGGCGCGGGCATCACCTCGCTAGTGGGAGTGATTGTCTCCGTGGCCGGCATCGTCCTGGTGGGCCTGGCCGGAATGTCCAAGGAAAAGGAACTGCCGGAAGCGGAAAAGAAGAAGTCCGTGGCCGAATACAACTTCAGCAAGGGCATGATGGTGGCCGTTTTCTCCGGCCTGATGAGTGCCGCCCTGGGCTTCGGCCTGGTGGGCGGGCCCACGATTGAGAAGCTGGCGCTCACCACCGAACCGGTCACGCCGATGGCTTGGAAGGGCCTGCCGGTGCTGGCGGTGGCCCTGCTGGGCGGCTTCACGGTGAATTTCCTGTGGTGCCTGTTCTTGAACATCAAGAACAAGACCTTTGGCGACTACACGAACAAGAAAACGCCCGTCGTGGCAAACATCGCGTTTGGCGCCATTGCTGGCGCCATCTGGACGTGCCAGTTCATCGCCTTCAAGACGGGCGAGCCGCAGATGGGCGCTCAAAGTTATGTGGGCTGGGCGGTGTTGATGGGCAGCTCCATTATGTTCAGTGGCGTGCTGGGCATCATCCTGGGCGAATGGAAGGGCACCAGTGCCCGGACGCGCGGCCTGCTGTCTGCCGGCCTGCTGGTGTTGTTGTGTTCCGCGTTCGTCGCTGGCTATGCCGGCAAGTTGGGGCAGCAAGCCCCGCCGGTGGCGCCCCAGCCAGCCGTTGCGCCCGCAACGGCCGGCCGCTGAGCGGCCGGCTTGCTGTTCAACTCAAGTCTCTTGGCGATTTTCAATTATGAGCAAAATCTATCTCGCAGTGGACCTTGGCGCAGAAATCGGCCGGGTCATGGCCGGAATCTGGAATGGCAAGCGCATTCGTCTGGAAGAGGTGCACCGTTTTCCAAATGGTCCCGTGGTGTTGGGTGGCAGCCTCCGGTGGGACGTCCTTCGCCTGTGGGGCGAAATCCAGAACGGCTTGGCGCTGGCGGGGAAAAAATACGGGAAGCAGATCGTTTCCGTGGGCGTGGATACCTGGGGGGTGGACTTCGTCTTGCTCAATAAGCAGGAGGAAATCCTGGGCCAGCCATACCATTATCGCGACGCCCGCACGCAGGGTCTGATGAAGCGCGCCTTCCGGAAGGTTCCGCGCGCCGAGATCTTCGCCCAGTCCGGCATCCAGTTCATGGAACTGAACTCCCTGTATCAGCTATTGGCTTGGCAGCAGCATGCGCCGGAGATCCTGGACGCCGCCGACTGCCTGCTGTTCATGCCGGATTTCCTGCATTGGGCGATGTGCGGCGCCAAGAAGGCCGAGTTCACCATCGCCTCCACCTCGCAATTTTTGCATCCCAAGACAGGCACTTGGTCGAAGCGGCTGTTGAAACAGCTCGGCCTGCCGGCGCATTTCCTGCCGGAAATCGTGCGGCCGGGCACCGTGCTCGGCAAACTCCGGACCGAACTCGCCGAACGCACCGGTTTGAAGCACGTCCGGGTGGTCGCCCCGCCCTCGCACGACACCGCCGCCGCGGTGGTGGGCGTGCCGACGTCCGCCACCGGGCAGTCGAACTGGGCGTATCTCAGTTCGGGCACGTGGTCGCTCATGGGCGTGGAACTGCCCAAGGCGAACCTGAGCCAGTCGGCACTCGAGTTGAACATGACCAACGAAGGCGGCGTCAATGGCACATACCGCCTGTTGAAGAACATCATGGGCCTCTGGCTGGTCCAGCGCTGCAAGTCCGTTTACGAGGCGCGCGGTTCGACCTACGACTACGGGCAACTCGTCAAGCTTGCGTCCGCCGCCCAGCCGCTGCGTTCGCTGGTGAACCCCAATGATCCCCGCTTTTTGAATCCGCCGGACATGGTGGCCGCCATCCAGGGTTTTTGCCGCGAAACGAAGCAGCCGGTGCCCCGAACCGTGGGGGAAGTCGTGCGTTGCGCGTACGAAAGCTTGGCGTTGAAATACCGTGACGTGGCGGTGGGTGCGCTCGAAACCCTCACGGGCGAACCCCTCCGGCAAATCCACATCGTGGGCGGTGGCTCACGAAACGCCCTGCTCAACCAATTCACCGCCAATGCGTGCGAACGGCCGGTCACGGCCGGCCCCGTCGAGGCTACCGCGCTGGGCAACCTGGCCGTGCAGTTGCAGGCCGATGGCGAAGCGGGCTCCCTGGCCGAATTGCGGGAGATCATCCGCGCCTCCAGCGAGGTGCACCACTACAGCCCCGACGCCGGCTCCCAGGCGGCCTGGAAGGAAGCGGCCGAAGCTTACGCCGGATTACGAGCGCGGGGATGACCCCTGCAAACGGTTTGTCCCGAGTTCGATTGGCATTCCTCATGCTGAAAAATCAAGGGTCGTTTGGATTCACGGCTCATTCACTGGCGTTATTCTGCCAAGTTTGGCTGGAACCAGTGCATTAGCGAAATGATTTCCAATTCGCTTTTGCCAAGTGGGCCGTGAATGCGCGATTTTGGCTGAGGATTGGTTTTGTCAGGCAGCCGCCTGACCCTCAGTCGCCTTTGTGGAATAGGCGTTGTCGGCACACGTTTGTCACAGATTCTTAACCGACGCAAAGCTTGACTACACAGGGGCTTGGATTAAATTAGACCACGCAATCAGCCGTCAGAACCTGATTGCGCTTAAATCAGAATTCGTTATGGCTATAACTCTAAAAGTCAAATGGGTGGAACAAATTGACCAGCCCGGCTTGGGTCAACGCATCCGGCGCATTGGCGGTGTGGCTGGGGAACTGCAATGGCGGCACACGCAGGCAGCGGCGATTCAGTCCATCGAGCGAGGGCAATTTGCCTATTATGTGGAACAAGGCTCGCGGGCCATTCATCTTTTTGTTGCGCAAGATGCTGAAGGTAAGAAGTATCTGGCCATTCAGCCGGGACGATCCCAAGCCCTGGACGACCTGCTGATTTTGCCCAAGGCTGCTGAGGAAAGCTTAAGTGTCTGATGGCGCCTAAGTTGGCACGGGCGGCCTAAGTGGCCTGATTCTTAAATACGGGCAATACCCCCGCTCCCCGCATGACGTCCCTGCCCGGTTTGGCCGGGCGGATATCTTACCTAAAAGTCCCGCTTTTCAGACCGGCTGTCATCAGTTTTAGGGACACGTTCAAGAGCGAGGACAAGTCACCTGCGCACTCACTTAAACTTCAGCGATTTAGCCCGCTTCCAAGCCGCGGTGCGTGTCAGGTAACTGGACAACCATGTCCCATGCCGGTGATTTCATAGGATTCTCCATTCCAAAAAAAACGGGAATGTGGCAATAATCTGCACAGTTGGTTCAAAAAAACACTGAAAGGAATCCTATGCAAATCACATTTGTTGGCAACAAAACGAAGGCCACTGGTTTGGTGGCAGCGGTTGCCATTCTCGGTCTTGGTGTGGTTCAGTGCCAAGCTCAGTCGGTTATTTACAACTTCGCCGATGACACCGCGGATGGTTGGGTTAATTCGGGATTCGGCAGCACGCCGGCCGCCACCGTTTCAACCATCAATGGCGCCAATTACATATACCTTGCCAATGTCGGTTTCCAGTCGGGAAATGTGACCGGTGGCACCGGCACCGCTTTGCTGACGGCGATGCAGGCCGCTGCCGCCAACCCGGCCGGCTTCGACATCAGCTATAATTATTACATCAATACGGCCACCTATGTCGGTGCGACCTACCTGCAGCTGGGCACATTTGTCAACGAGGGCAACGGTACCTATAAGCAGGATTATAGCACGCCTAATGAAATCGCATTCAATGGCACCCAGTTGGCCAGCGGCGGGATTTTCCAAGGCACGGTCACGTTTAGTTTCGCCGCGGCTGGTTTTACCGGCCTCTCCACCACGGACACTCTTTATCGCTTGGGCCTCATTGAGAATGGCAATGGCACTGGTGGCGGGGTGTATTACACCGATATCAGCATCACGCCCGTTCCGGAACCGGCTTCGTTGGCCCTGTGTGGCTTGGGCTTGGCTGGCGGCGCGGCGCTCCTCCGCCGTCGCAAGGCTTGATGCCTGGGAACCCGGAATTTGTTTCCAGCCCCGCCAGTCCGGCGGGGCTTTTTGTTTAGGGATGGAACTATTTCAACTTGTTGTATTGGCCGACACCCCAGCGGATGACCGCCCGCGGCAGGAAGCGAGGCACCTGGGACAGAAGACGATTGGCGACTCCCGGCACGTGAAAGCACCGCCGCTGCCGGAAGGCCCGGTGACCGGCGGCGGCCACGGCTGCGGCGGACATCTTGGCGGCCTGCAATTCGCGGGTCTGATAGCTGCGGGCCACCCGGAAGAAATTGGATTCGGTGGGGCCGGGGCAAAGGTTGGTGACGGTCACGCCGGTGCCGCGCAGTTCCACCGACAGCGCCTCGCTGAAGGACTGCACGAAGGCCTTGCTGGCGTAATAGACGGCCATGTTCGGCCCGGGGAAAAAGCCGGCGATGGAACCCACGTTCAAGATGCCACCGCGGCGGCGCTGGAGCATGGCCGGCAGCAGGAGGCCGGTGAGGTTGACGAGGGCCGAGATGTTGACGTGGATGATTTCGAGCTGGCGGGCCAGGGGCAGTTCCGCAAACGCGCCGTGCAAGCCGAAGCCGGCGTTATTGACCAGCACGTCCACGGCGATTCCCCTGCCCTGCAATTCGCCCAGGATTTTTTCCGGCGAATCCGGGCGCACGAGATCGGCGGTGATGACGTGAACCTCAATCTGGTGCTGCTGGCGCAGTTCGGCGGCCAGGGTGTCCATCGCCGCGGTGTTGCGGGCGACGAGCACGAGGTTGGATTTGTCGGCCGCGAAACACCGGGCCAGTTCCAGGCCAATGCCGGAAGAGGCGCCGGTGACGAGGACGGTTTCGCTCATGCTCAACGAACGCCCCAGCCGAAGCGCGCCGTCAGCGGCCAATAGACGAAAAAGGATTTGCCGATGACATTGCGGGCGGGAAACGGTCCCCAGGCGCGGGAATCGAAGCTGTTGCAGGTGTTGTCGCCCATGACCATGTAGGAATCAATGATCTGTCCGTCCTCGGCGAGCTGATTGGTGAAGACAGTGTCCTCGTCCGGGAACAGGGGCGCCAACTCGATGTAGGGGCGGGTGTTGAGGCCATCCTTGTCAGCCACGGTGTCATTCACATGGCCGGAGTACTGGCTTTCGTGCGGGAGCTTGTTGGGATCGAATCCGTACACGTTCTTGAAATGCGGCGTGGAGGCGTCCAGGCGCTGGCCGTTGATGCGCAGATGGCGGTCGTCGCCGATTTGGACATGGTCGCCGGGGAGGGCCACGAGGCGCTTGATGTAAAACTGGTCCTGATCCATGCGCGGATGGTTGATGCCCTTGGTTTCAAAGACGGCGATTTCGCCGCGGGTGGGCTTGCGAAAATTATAGGTAACGCGGTCCACGAAGAGGTGGTCGCCGGCCTGCACCTTGAATTTCAGCACGTCTTCGCCCTTGTGATAAACGTGGCCCGGAAAAATGCCGCCGCGATGGGCGATATCCGAGTCGCCAAAGTCCGGCGGAAACCAAAGGGTGTATTCGTTGCCCGCCGAATTATCGTTGCTGTCGCCGATCCAGAACGACTGTTTGATGTTAAAGATCAAGAATTTGGTCGGGGCGCTGATGGCCTTGACAACGCCGTCATTGTCGGCGACGACATGGACATAAGAGATGCCCTCGAACCATTCTTTGACGCGTTCCCAGCCGGTGGGAATGACGAGTGATTTTTGCACCTGCATCTGCTGTTCAAACGCCTTGTTAATGGCGGGCTGCTCGGCGCGCAGATTTTCCAGGAGAAAGACGGAGTTATAATCCGGCGTGGAGGTGACGCCGAAGAGCGTGGGCTGCATGGAGCCGGTGGGAATCTTGAACGGCTGGAGGAAGAACGTGCGGCTGGCCATGGCCACGGCCAGGGCCACGAGGAGGACTTCCACATTTTCGCGCCAGGCGGCGTTCGGGTAGGGTTTGAGCCATTTGTCGGACGTCACCTGGAGTTCGTCCGCCTTGATGTTGATGCGGCCGGTGTGGCCTTCCGCGATGGCGGCCTCCAGTTCATCCAGCTTCACTTGGACGGGCGCGATGGCCTGCGGGGAGAGAATGTCGCGCTGGGCGGCGAGGAGCCGGCGATAATGCTTGTGCGCCGTCATCGCCTCCCGGACGGTCTTGGACATGAACCAGCGGAAAAAAATCATAATCTTTCGTTTTGGACAGAAACCGCCTGAATTCTCATAAATTTATTTCCGCAAAATAGCGTCCGCCGCCCCGAATGACAACGAAACAAAAGCGAAAATCCCGGCGGGGGATGTGAGACAAAATTCTTCTGGACTGTCCAAGGCTGGAATTGGCTGAGCATATCCGATGCGGCGGACCGCGGCTGTGTCGGAGACCAGCCGCAGCGAGGTGGCCAGCCAGAAGACCTGCCGAGTGGCTCGGGCCATGGAATTGCGAACCTTGCTGCGGCTGGCTTTCAGCCCAGCCGCGGTCCAGCCTCACACTCCCGAGACCGGCATTCAGCTTGTATATGCGTTTCCTAGATAAACGAACCGCGTTTATATGGGCCTTTTCAGTATCGCCCTGGATTCTGTCTCACTCCCGCTCGGCAGGCGCCGCTCGCAAGTGCTTTGCTCCGGGCGCAATCTGTGGCTAACTGGAGCGCATGCCACCCGGCGCGCCCATGAAATTGCTGCCCCTGCCCCGCTCCCTGAAGCGGCTGCCAGGCACCCTCCTGCTGCCCCAAGCGGCGCTCGCAGCCGCCATCCGAGTGGTCCGCACCGCTGCGGCTCCGGCGCAGCGGGAGGGCTATGCGCTGACGATTGACCGGCACGGAGTGACGATTCAGTTTCGCGAACCGGCGGGGCTGCGCGCCGCCACGGCCACCCTGCGGCAGTTGTTGCGCGAATACGGCCGGCGGCTTCCGTGCCTGCGAATCCGGGACTGGCCGGACTTTGCGCGCCGGGGCGTGATGCTGGATGTCTCGCGCGGCCGCGTGCCCAAGCTGGAGACGCTGCTGGAGCTGGCGGAAAAGCTGGCGGATTTCAAGATCAACGAATTGCAGCTCTACACCGAGCACACGTTTGCCTATCGCAAATACCGGTCGGTGTGGCAAAGCTGGGGCGCGCTGACGGGCCGGGAAATCCGGACGCTGGACGCGCGGTGCCGGGAACTGGGCATTGACCTGGTGCCCAACCAGAATTCGTTCGGGCATTTGCGGTATTTCCTGGCCGATGGGCGATTGCGGAAGCTGGGCGAGCTGGCCGAACCGTACGAAGCGGACACCGGGGATTTTCTGCGGCGGCCCACGACGCTGGCTCCGAACCATCCGGGCACCCTGCCCTTTTTGCGGGGACTCTACGACGAGCTGCTGCCGAATTTTTCGAGCGGCTTCTTCAATGTCGGCTGCGACGAGACCTGGGATTTGGGCCGGGGGCAAAGTCGGGCGCGCTGCGCGGCGCGGGGCCAGGGCCGGGTTTACGCCGATTTTCTGAAACAGATTGACCGGGAAGTGGCGGCGCGCGGGAAAACGATGATGTTCTGGGGCGACATCATTTTGAAACATCCCGAACTGATCGCCGAATTGCCCAAAGACGTCGTGGCGCTGAATTGGGGCTACGAGGCGAAGCATCCCTTTGCGCGGGAGGCGGCGGAATTCGCGCGAGCCGGGATCAGGTTTTATGTGTGTCCCGGCACATCCACGTGGCAAACATTGATCGGCCGGCATGACAATGCGCTGGCCAACCTGCGCCGGGCCGCGCAGGCGGGAAAGAAATTTGGCGCGACGGGCTTTTTGAACACCGACTGGGGCGATGGCGGTCATCCGCAACCGCTGGCGGTGAGCTGGCCGATGTTCGCGGCCGGCGCGGCGCTGGCCTGGAACGCGTCCGCCTTGGATGAACGCACGCTCGCCCACGTCCTGAGCCGGGACGTGTATGAGGACGCGGCGGGCGAAATGGGCGAAGTGGCGCTCCAACTCGGCTTCGCGCATCAAAAGCTGGGCGTCCGGGCCGCCAATGAAACACCGCTGGGCACGGTCATCGCCGCGCCGCAGCCCGAAGAGCGCGAATTGTTTTGCCGGAACGGGCGGGTGTGGTTTACGAAAATTCCGCGGAACCGGATTCTCGATGCGTTGCAGGCGATTGAAAAACAGCGGGCGCGAATCCGTCGCGGCCGGTGGAATTCGGACCAGGGGCTTCTGCTGGCGGTGGAACTGGACCTGGCGGCGCGCATGGCCGCCCAGTCATGCAAGTTCATGCTGTGGCAACAGGCGGTCGCGGCCGGGAAAACGTCCACGGCGAAGGCGCTGGCGCGGGAGGGAATCCGCGAGCTGCAACGCCTGGAGCAGGATTTCAACGAGTACTGGCCGCTGCGAAACAAGGCGACGCCGGAGCATTGCGCGCCGTTTTTGCGCTGGCGGATCGAGGATTATTCACGCTGATCCCCTGCCCTATTTGCTTTTGATGTCCCAGGCGTCCCGGAGGCCGTCGCCGAGGAAGTTCAGGGCGAGCAAGGTGGAAACCAGGATGCCGCCGGGGAAAACAATCAGCCACCAGTAGATGCGGATGGGGTTGATTTGGGAGACGCCTTCGGCGATGAGCGTGCCCCAACTGGCCATGGGCGGCTGCACGCCCAGGCCCAGATAGCTCAGGAAAGATTCGTACAGGATGATGGCGGGCATGGTCAGCGCCACGTACGTAATGGCCACGCCGAAGATGTTGGGGATGATATGGCGGAACAAAATCCGCGCCGTGCCCGCACCGAGGGCGCGGCTGGCTTCCACAAAGGCGCGCGTGCGCAAGCTGAGCACTTGTCCGCGCACAATCCGCGCCATGGTCAGCCACGAAATGGCTCCCAAGCCGATGAACAGCAGGCTCACGCGCAACGCGCCTTCCACTTCCGGCGAATGCTGGACGTAATGCGACTGCTTGAGCGTTTCACCCACGGTGGTGATGAGCACGATGATGAAAATGATCGAGGGCAGCGAATACAGGACATCCACCACCCGCATCAGCACGGCGTCCACGCGTCCGCCCACGTAACCGGCGATGGCCCCCCAGAGCACGCCAATGAGGAGGCTCACGGCGGCGCCGACCACGCCGACCAGCAGCGAAATCTGCGCGCCATACAGCGTCCGCGAGAAAACGTCGCGGCCGTGGACATCGGTGCCGAACCAGTGCCGGGCGCCGGGCGCGGCGAACTGGGCGTCCGACAGGCGGTCCGGGTCGTGGAGTCCGGCGAAGGCCGGGCCGGAGACTTGCAGCAGCAAGGGCCAGGCGAGCACGATGGCCAGCAGGCCGGCCAGATACCAGGCGCTCAGGATCGCGGGACGGTTTCTGCGGAACCGCCGCCACGCGCGCCGGGCCGGGCTGGCGTGGTGCGGCAGGCCGGCGGCGGCAGCGCCGTTGCCGTTGGCCGGCCCGGGGGTGGTGGTGGACGGCTGGTCACTCATACTTCACGCGCGGATCGAGCCAGGTGTAGGTGAAATCCACGACCAGATTCAAGGCGATCAACAGGACGGCGTAGAGCAGCGACAAACCGACCACCACCGTGTAGTCGCGGTTCAGCGAACTATTGACGAGGAACACGCCGATGCCGGGGATCTGGAAAATATTCTCGATGATGAACGAGCCGGTGAGCAGATCGGCGAGCATGGGGCCGGAATAGGAAACCACCGGCAGGACGGCGATGCGGAAAACGTGTTTGAACAGGAGCGTGGTTTCGCCGAGGCCCTTGGCGCGGGCGGCGGTGACAAATTCAGCCTGCGTGGCGGTGAGCATGCCTTCGCGCAAGATGCGGGCAACCTGGCCGACAAAGAAGGACCCGAGGGCGATGGGCGGCAGAATCATGTGCCAGGGCGTTTCCCAGAGCGCGACCGGAAAGAGTTCCAGCTTGATGGCGAAGACCAGGATCAACACCGGCGCGAGCACGAAGCTGGGAATGCACACGGCCAGAACCGCCAGAAAGCTGCCGGTGTAATCGGTCCAACCGCCGCGCCGCGCCGCGGTGAAGAAACCCAGCGGAATGCCGAGGCCGGTGGCAAAGCAGAAAGCCAGGCCGCCCAGCGTCAGCGAAACCGGCAGACCCTGGGCGATGATGTCGCCCACGGAATGGTTGCGATATTTGAGCGAGGGGCCGAAATCCCCGTGGAGCAAGCCGCCGAGATAGCGTCCATACTGCTTCCAGACCGGCTCATCGAGATGATATTTGGCCTTGAGATTGTGTTCGATTTCAGGCGAAGCGGGTTTGCGCTCGCGATCAAAGGGCCCGCCCGGCGCCGCGTGCACGAGCGCAAAGGCCAGCGCGCTGATGACGAGCAGCAGCGGAATGGCAAACAGCGTGCGGCGCAGGAAATACATGGTTCAAAACCGGCCCTTGATTTTGCGGATGGTCCGCAGCGGGTGGTCATCCAGCACGTTCTGCCAGATGCCCGCGATTTTGTTGGTGTCGAAATAATTGACGCCCATGTAAACGTAAAGCGGGAAGATCGGCACCTCATCGCGGATCAGGATGGTTTCCGCCTGCTGGAATCGCTGCTCGCGCAGCGCGGGATCAGTGGTCGCGTTGGCGGCATGCACGAGCTCGTCGTAACGCGCGTGGCTCCAACCGGTCTCGTTGTTGCCGTCGCCGGAGAGAAACATGCCCAGGAAGGTGTTGGCGTCATTGTAATCCCCGATCCAGGAAGACCGGGAGACCGTGTACTCCAGGCGCGATTGCGTGCCCCAGAACACCTGGGATTCCACCTGGCGGAGTTCCATCTCGATGCCGAGTTCGCGGCGCCACATCTGTTGCAGCTCGATGGCGATGTCCTCGTGAAGCTTCAGGCCGCCGGCACCGGAGTTGAAAAGGTATTCGAACCGCGGAAAGCCCTTGCCACCGGGAAAACCGGCCTGGGCGAGGAGCTGGCGGGCGAGTGTGGGATCGTAGTGCAGGCCTTCGGGCGAGGTGTAATTGGCGGTGCCGGGCGGCACCAGATGGGACGTGGTGATTTCGCCGGCCCGGGTGATTTTTTTGACGATCCGGTCCTTGTCCACCGCCAGCGCCAGCGCCCGCCGCACGCGCGGGTCATCGAAGGGTTTGCGGGTGACGTTGAATCGGATGAAGTAGGTGCCGAGGTAGGGATAGGTGTGAAAATCGGGCCGCTTCAGGAGCACGTCCATCAGTTCGGACGGGATCAGCTCCTTGTCCCAAACGATGTCGGCCTGGCCGCGCATGTAGAGGCTCAGGGCGGTGTTGGGCGTGCTGATGGGGAGAAAATCAATGAGGCGGGATTGTGTGTGGGCGGCGTCCCAGTAACGCGGGTTTTTGCGGAGGCGGACCCGGTCGTTGAGCCGCCAGGCGGCCAGTTCATAGGCGCCGCTGACGGGCAAGGGGCGGGCGTTGAGCCAGGCGTCGCCGTATTTCCCGATGGTCTGGCGCGGCACGACGCTGGCCAGCGGCATGGCGCAGATATCGAGGAAGAACAGCGTGGGATGGTTCAATTCCACGCGGACGGTGAGCGGGTCAAGGGCCTGAACGCCGATCCGGGACGGGTCGCGGATTTTGCCAGTGTTAAAGTCCGCCGCATTTTTCACGTAATAGAGCTGCCCGGCATAATCCGAGGCGGTGGCGGGACTGAGTTCCCTGCGCCAGGAATAAACGACGTCGTCCGCGGTGATGGGTTCGCCGGTGGACCAAAGGAGGTTGGTGCGGAGGTGGAAGGTGTAAACGGTGCCGTCCGGCGAAACTTCCCAGTGATGGGCGAGCCCGGGGACGGCGCGGGCGGCGACGGGTTCGAGGCGGGTCAGGCCCTCAAACAGGCCGGAGACGATCCGCATGTCGGACTGGGCGGTGATAATGGCGGGGTCGAGCGATTCCGGCTCGCTGCTGTTGACGATGGTCAGGTCGGCGGGCGGTTCGCGGCGGGAGCAGCCAAGCAGGCACGCGAACGCGGCCAGGTAAAATAGAAAACGCGCCCGTCGGAAGAACCGCCGGGCGCGTTTTGTGAAAGGCATTGGTTATTTGGCCGGTTTTGCCGAATTGGTGGCGGCCGGGGCCGCCGCGGGCGCCGTGGTGGCGGCGGCGTTGGTGGCGGACATCATTGACGAAAGCAGACTATTGGCGGCCGAGGGCGCGGCTTGCGGCTTGGGAGCCGGGGCCGGAGCCGGGATGGTTGCCTGCTGTTGTTTTTGCTCAACGAGCTTGCTGAAGTTCGCCGCGGCGGCGTCCGAGCGCGACTTGCTTTGGATCATGCCCAAGAACAGCGCCAGCGCCAGGAACACCACCGCGGTGTACTTGGTGATCTTGGTGAGGGCGTTGCCGGAACCCGCGCCAAAGAGCGCGTCCGCCGTGCCGCCACCGAAGGCCATGCCGGCGCCGGCATCCTTCTTGGGCAGTTGCACCAGCACCAAGAGAATGAGGAGCAGGCAATTGAGCACCAACAAAAACATTAAAAGGCCAACGACGAAACTCATAGGGGGATGATGTTAAAGGGAATTCTTGACGATGTCAGCAAAACTTCTCGCTTCGAGGGACGCCCCGCCGACCAGCGCGCCATCCACATCCGGCTGGCTCATGAGCTCCTTGGAGTTGCCGGGCTTGACGCTGCCGCCGTACTGGATGCGGACTTTGCGGGCGACTTCGGCGTCGAACATGGCGGCGAGAACCCGGCGGATGAATGCGTGGGTGTCCTGCGCCTGCTGGGTGGTGGCGGTTTTGCCCGTGCCGATGGCCCACACGGGCTCATAGGCGACGACGGTTTCGGTCATCTGTTCCTTGCTCAAACCGGCGAGGCTGCCGCGGATCTGGGTTTCCAAGACCTTCTCGGTGAGCTTGCCTTCGCGCTCGGCGAGGGTTTCGCCCACGCAGACAATCGGCTTGAGGGACGCGGCATGCACGGCCGCCGCCTTCTTGGCGATCAGGGCGTCGGATTCCTTCTGGTACTGCCGCCGCTCGCTGTGGCCCAGGATGACGTAGCGGACGGAGAATTCCTTCAGCATGCCGGCACAGATTTCGCCGGTGAAGGCGCCAAAATTGTGCTCGCTCATGTTTTGGGCGCCGAGCCGGATATTGGAATCAATGATGGCCTTGGACACGGACTCCAAGGCGGTAAAGGGCGGCACCACGACGACGTCCGGCCCTTTAATGTTGGCCAGGTCCCGCTTCAAGTCGCTGACAAGCGCGAGGGCCTCGGCGACGGTCTTGTTCATCTTCCAGTTGCCGGCAATGATCAGTTTACGTTCTTTTTTCATTTCTTAAATTTCCAAAAGTCTAGCGCAAGCGCGCCAAGGTGCAAAGGCGCAAAGGAGTGACGGACCGGATGGGGCGTCCTGCCCCCTTTGCGCCGGCGGTTGAATTTATTTGTCCGACAGGGCGGCCACGCCGGGCAGGACCGAGCCTTCGAGAAATTCGAGGCTGGCGCCGCCACCGGTGCTCATAAAGGTGACCTTGTCGCCGAGCTTGGCCTTGTTCAGGGCCTTGACGCTGTCGCCGCCGCCGATGATGCTCTTGGCGCCGTGCTTCTGGGTGGCATCCGCCACGGCTTGGGCCACGGCATTGGTGCCGGCGGCAAACCGGGGATCTTCAAACATGCCCATGGGGCCGTTCCAGAGGATCGTCTTGGCCTTGCTAATGATCTTGGCGTAGCGCGCGGCCGTCTTCTCGCCGATGCTGAAGCCTTCGGAATCGTCGGGAATGGCGTCGGTGACGGTCTGGATGTTGACAAAGTCCATGATCGGCTTGCCCTTCTTGTTCACCTTGCCGGTGTCCACGGGCTTGGCCACCACCACGTCCACCGGCAGCTCGAATTTGACCTTGAGCTTCTTGGCTTTGGCCTCGGCGTCGAGGGCGGTCTGCTTGTGATCGGGTTCGACGAGCGACTTGCCCACCGGCTGGCCATGCGCGAGCCGGAAGGTGTAGGCCATGGCGCCGCCGATGAGGATGGTGTTCGCCTTTTCCAGCAGGCGGTCAATAACCTTGATCTTGTCGGAAACCTTGGCGCCGCCGAGAATGACCACGAAGGGACGGGCGGGATTTTCCAGTTCGTCGCCGAGGAATTTCAATTCGCGCTCCATCAGGAGCCCGGCGGCGCACTGGCCGCCGCGCTTGGCGACGATGCGGGCCACGCCTTCAGTGGAGGCATGGGCGCGATGGGCGGCGCCGAAGGCGTCGTTCACATAGACATCGGCCACCTTGGCAAGTTTCTCGGCAAAGGCGGGGTCGTTGGCCTCTTCCTCCTTGTAATAGCGGACGTTTTCCAGCAGGGCCACATCACCGTCCTTCAGCCCGGCAACGGCTTTCTCCACCGCGGCACCGATGCAGTCCTCCACGAAGGTCACGGGTTTGCCGAGGAGCTCCTGGAGCTTTTCGGCGACGGGCCGCAGGGACATCGAGGCCTCGCGCTTGCCCTTGGGGCGTCCGAGGTGCGCCGTCAAAATCAACCGGCCGCCTTTTTCGATCAACAGCTTGAGCGTCGGGAGCGTTTCCACGATGCGCGTGGCGTCCGTGATGACCATTTTGCCGTCTTTTTCTTCGAGCGGCACGTTGTAATCCACGCGCATAAACACGCGTTTGCCTTTGACGTCGAGATCGCGAACAGTGAGTTTAGCCATAAATTAAAATTCTTTGTGTTTGCCTTGCAAGCAAGGCGGTTAATTTTAGCAGAGGAGCCCTCGCAGTAAAGTGAAAACAAGATTACAATAACGCTGCCATGAGTTCGCAAACGAAAAGGAGCGAATCGCCCGGTCAGGCCCTGCAGCGCGTTTGCCATCACCACTTGGGCAAGGCGTTGGCGTGCCTGGAGAGATCCGGCCATCCGGATGGGGTGCACGAGGTACGGAAGGAGCTTAAGAAGTTGCGGGCGATTTTCCGGCTGTCCCGCGCCGGGTTGACCCGCAAGGAATATCGAAAGGCGGCGGAAGCGATGCGGCTGGCGGCCAAGCCGCTGGCGGCCTGGCGGGATGCGCGGGTGACGCGGCGGGCGCTGGAAACGCTCGTCGGGAGCCGGATGCGGCGGTTTTCCAAAATCCATTCCGCCCTCAAGGCCGCTTGCGAACAAGCCGGGCGCCGTTTCAAGGCCCTGGATTACGGGCCGATCGCAAAGCTGCTGTTGCAGGAGGTCGCCGAGCGGTTGGATGACGCCAAGCTGAAACGCGTCCGCTGGACGGATATCAGAAAACGGCTGGGAAAAAGCTATGCCCAGGGGCGCGACGCATATTTGCGGGCGATGCGGCTGCCGACGCCGGACCATTTGCACGGCTGGCGCAAACGGGTGAAGGACCTTGGATACCAGCTCGATTTTCTCTGTCCGGCCTGGCCGGACGAGACCCAGACAATGCTCGACAGCCTCAAAAAGCTCGGCAACGAACTGGGCGACGACCACGACCTGGTCTTGCTCCAGAATTTCGCCCGCGAGCAATGCGGGCCAAGCGAAGAAACGCAGGCCCTGGACCGGTTGATTGAGGCCCGGCGACAGCTACACGACACGAATGTTCGGCAGTTGGGGTCGCACCTCTATCAACAAATGCCGGAGGAGATTTGCGCGCAGGTGGAACAGGATTGGAAAGCCTGGCGCTCGGCCGCCGCGGTGGCCGTGGGCTGCTGACCCTCAAATTGACGCATTTGAACCACCGCAGTCCATGACGCCCCGCGCAATTACGAGGCGCCCGGCAATTCCGTTCGCGTCTTGGACTGCGCCGGCAAAGCGCCAGCGGCGACGGCGCTTTCGCACGCACGCACGAGCCGCGAGCGTTAGGGGTCCGTCGCCCGCACGAAAGTGTGACGCTTTTGCCTTGGCTTCCCCCAATCCCAAGGGGATTGTGTCTCAAAGCCCAGGGTTGGCGAGTCCGCGAGCCTACCCTGGGTAAACGATGATAAATCCGGATCAACCCCAACGGGGTTGTGGCAAACGTTGGGCGCGATGAATGAAAACGAAGGGGGCGCAACCGCGTTGCGGTTGGAGATGCTGGCTTGGCGATGACCCAGGGTAGCTCGTTCCTCGCAACCCTGGGTTGGAGGCCGGAATCCCGTTGGGATTCACAATTCACGGGAAAATCCGCGGGTTGGACCGCGCTTGTCCAGCCTGTTCTGGAAAACTCAAGTCCGGCCCCACACTTTTCTGCGGCGGCCGGTGAATTCCCTTTGCTTCGCGGTGGAAGCGGGGTAACACTTTAGATTGCGATCATGCCCGCGGCCAATGTCATACGGTTGAAAGCGCTCCTCGCGGAAAAATTTCCGGGAGTGCGGATGCGTTTGGAGGAGCCGCGCGCCGCGGCCCAGCGTTGCCTGGCGAGCGGCCTGCCTCAAATTGACGAGCCGCTGCGGGGCGGATTCCCCAAAGGCGCGCTGAGCGAAGTCATCGTGACCGGCCCCAGTTGCGGCAGCGCAACCCTCATCCGGGCGCTGGTGGAACAGGCGGCCCGCGCCCACGAAATTGTGACGCTTATTGACGGCAATGACGCGTTCAACGCCACGCAACCGGCGGAAGCCGCTTTGACCCGGCTGCTATGGATCCGCTGCCACGACGCGGCGGACGCGGTGAAGGCGGCCGACCTGGTCCTGCGCGACAATAACCTGCCGCTGGTGCTGCTGGACCTGAAATCGAATCTGGAAAGCCAACTGCGAAAAATCGGCGCGGCCACGTGGTACCGGTTTCAGCGGCTGGTGGAGGAGACGGGGGCGGCGTGCCTGGTTTTCACCCCACGTCGGATGGTGGCACCGGCCCAGGCGCGGGTGTGCCTGCACCGGTCCTGGACGCTGCCGGCGCTGGAACATGACGGAACGGAAGCGCTCCGCGAATTGACGGTGGAGGCGGCCGACGCCCGCCAGGGCCGCGAAATGGAATTCACGGAATTCCAAACGAGCCCGGCCCCCTCAGCCGGAAGAATTAAGACTTAACCACAGATGAACACAGATGGACACAGATTTTCAGCGGCGGTGCCAGTGATATCCGTCCAATTCAGAATTAATTCGCGAGAATTCGCGCAATTCGCGTCAAACTCTTCCGTTTTAAATCTGTGTCCATCTGTGGTTTAAAACCCTTTTGACTGAATCATTCGGCTAAGAACTTTCAACCGCCCATGTTTGCCGTCATTCACATCGCCAATTTTTCCCTGCAAGCCGCGCTTCGGCATGACCCGGAGGCGCGGCGGCAAGCGGTGGCGCTGCTGGACGCCGGACAGTCCAAACCGCTGATCGTGGAGTGCACGCGGGCGGCCCGCGCGGCCGGGGTGGCGGCGGACCTCACCGCCAGCCAGGCGCTGGCGCGCTGTCCGAGTCTGAAAATCGCGACCCGTTCCGCAGCGCAGGAAGATTCGGCCACGGAGATCCTGCTGCAAACGGCGTATGCGTTTTCACCGAACCTCGAAGCCACCGGACCGGGGATTTGCACGGTGGAATTGAAGGGGCTGGGCCTGGCAAAACCGGCGGCCGTGCAGGCTTGGTCGGAGAAAATTCTCGAGGCGCTGGCGACGCTCGGATTGGAAGGCAACATTGGCATCGGCCCAACGCCGGATCTGGCGCTATTGGCGGCGCAGGGAGCGGGCGCGGCGGCGGATTCCAAGGCCGCAGTTCCGGCCTCGCCGCAACTGGAATTTCCGGAGTCAGCGGGCTTGGCGCCCGGCGAACCGCCGGCCGGCGACCGGGTGGCTTGGGCGGAAAAAGATTTTGTGGCGGATTTGCCCGTGGCGGCGCTGGCCCCGCCGGCGGACATGGCAGACGTCCTCGCGCGGTGGGGCGTGCGCACGGTGGGCGAGTTTCTGGCGCTGGGCAAAACGGCGGTGGCCGAGCGGCTCGGCGCGGCGGCGCTGGCATTGTTCGAGCGGGTTTCGCCCACGGCGGTGCGCCCGCTCAAACTCGTGTCGCCGCCGGACCAGTTTGCGGAGGAAATGGAATTCGAGAACGAAATCGAGACCACCGAGCCGCTGCTGCTCTGGCTGCGCAAGTTCGTGGATGAGCTGTCGCGCCGGCTGGACGCCATCTACTTGGTGGTGGCGCAGCTCCGGTTGAGTATGGGGCTGGCCTCGGGCGCAAAATACGAGCGCGTCTTCAAGATCCCCTCGCCCACGGGCGACCGCGGGACGCTCTACCGCATGCTGCAAACGCATCTGGAGACGCTGCGCACGGATTCGCCGATTGTCTCGCTGCGATTGGCGGCCACGCCGGCCCCGCCGGAGATGCACCAGTTCGGGCTGTTTCAAAACACGCTGCGCAATCCGAATCAATTTGCGGAAACCTTCACCCGGTTGGCTGCGCTGGTGGGGCCGGAGAACGTGGGCACGCCGGTCCGGGAGCCGAGCCACCGGCCGGACGCGTTCCGGCTGGAGCCGCCCAATTTCGAGTTCGTGCCGGCGCGGGAGGTCCAAGCCGGGTCGGCGGAGGGACTGCAATTCCGGCGATTCCGGCCGCCGCTGCCGGCGCAGTTTGAATTTTGCAAAGACCAGCCCGCGCGGCTCGCCAGCCGGATGTTCGCGGGCAAAATCGCCGCCGCGCGCGGACCGTTTTTAAGCTCGGGCAACTGGTGGGATGACAGCCGGTGGGCGCGCGAGGAATGGGACGTGGAACTGGCGGACGGTCCCCTGCTCCGCCTGTTCCGCTCGCCGGACGGCTGTTTTGTGGAGGGGGTGTATGACTGATTACGTGGAGCTCCATTGCCGCAGCGCGTTCAGCTTTTTGCGCGGGGCGTCGCATCCCGAACATCTTGCGGAGCGGGCGGCGGAGTTGGAGCTGCCCGCGGTGGCGCTGTGCGATCGCGACGGCCTGTACGGCGCGCCGCGCTTTTTCCAGCGGGCGCGGGAGGTGGGGGTGCGTCCGCTGGTGGGCGCGGAACTGACGCTGGAGGACGGGACCATCCTGCCGGTGCTGGCGCAATCGCGCGCCGGATACGAGAACCTGTGCCGCCTGCTCACACGCGGCCATTTGCGAAACGAGAAAGGCCACTGCAGCATCATGTGGCGGGAACTGCCGGCGTTTGCCGGGGGGTTGCTGGCGCTCGCCGGTTCGGAAAACGCCGCCCGGAAATCGCTCGCCGCCCTGGGCCGCGACAATGTGTTCGTGGAAGTGCAGCGGCACCGCGTGCGCGGCGAGGAAAAAGGCGTGCGCATGCTGGTGGAACTGGCCGGACGGTTGCGCTTGCCGCTGCTGGCCACCAACGGGGTTTTGTACGCCACGGAAAACGAGCGGCCCATCCTGGACGTGTTCCATTGCCTCCGCAACCACACGCACCTGGACGCGGCCGGCCGGCTGCTGGAGCCCAATGGCGAACGCTATTTGAAGACCGCGCAACAGATGCGCGAGCTGTTCCGGGATTTGCCGGCAGCCGTGGACAACACGGCCCGCCTGGCCGCGCGGCTGGAGTTTTCGCTGGAAGATCTCGGCTACGAGTTTCCGTCCTTCCCGGTGCCGGCGGGGCATTCCACGGATTCATTTTTGCGCGAGCAGGCCTTTGCGGGGGCGTGCCGGCGCTACGCCGGAGCGGTGCCGGCGAAAGTCCGCGGGCAACTGGAAGCGGAGCTGGCGCTGATTGCCAAACTGAAGGTGGGCGGCTATTTCCTGATCGTGTGGGACATTGTCAACTTTTGCCGTACGGAGCACATCATGGCCCAGGGCCGGGGCAGCGCGGCCAACAGCACGGTGTGTTTCTGCCTGGGCATCACGGCGGTGGACCCTTTGAAATTCCACACGCTGTTCGAGCGGTTTCTGACCGAGGGCCGGAAGAATAGCTGGCCGGACATTGACATTGATCTGCCGAGCGGCGAGCGGCGGGAGCGGGTGATCCAGGAAATTTACCGGCGCTACGGCGAGCACGGGGCGGCCATGACGGCGAACGTCATCACCTATCGCGGCCGCAGCGCGGCGCGGGAGGCGGGCAAGGCGCTGAACTTGTCGCGGGACATTTTGGACCGCTTTTCCAACCTGTACGCCAGCGGGGATTTTCCGCACACGCTGGACCTGGGGGCGCAAATGGAGCAGGCGGGCCTGCCCAAGGGGCATCCGCGCGCTGCCGTGTTTGCGGCGCTGTGCGGGGCGCTGCACGGCTTGCCGCGGCACCTGGGGCAGCATTCCGGCGGCATGATCATCTGCCAGGGCAAGCTGGACCGCATCATGCCGCTCGAACGGGCCGCCATGCCCAATCGCGTCGTGGCGCAATGGGACAAGGACGACTGCGAAGACCTGGGCATCATCAAGGTGGATTTCCTGGGGCTGGGCATGATGTCGGTGTTGCAGGACGCGGTGGAACTGTGCCGGCGGACGAACCGGTCGGTGGACTTGGCGCAACTGCCGGAAGACGATCCGGCCACCTTTGCCATGGCCCAGAGCGCGGACACCGTGGGCGTGTTCCAAATCGAAAGCCGGGCGCAGATGGCCACGCTCCCGCGCATGAAGCCGAAGTGTTTTTACGACCTGGTGATCGAGGTGGCCATCATCCGCCCGGGGCCAATCCAGGGGCATCTCATGCATCCGTACCTGGCGCGGCGGGCGGGCCGGGAAAAGATTGAATACTACCACGCGGCGCTGGTGCCCATTTTGGAACGGACGCTGGGCGTGCCGCTGTTTCAGGAGCAGATGTTGCAAATGGCCATGGTGATGGCGGATTTTTCGGGGGCGGAAGCGGAGGAACTGCGGCGGGCGCTGAGCTTTCACCGGTCGCAGGAGCGGCTGGCGCGCGTGGAGGCCAAGCTGCGGGCGGCGATGGCGCGGAAGGGGCATGGCCAAAAGGTGATTGACGCGGTCTGCCAGACGGTGGGGTCGTTTGCGCTGTACGGTTTTCCGGAATCGCACGCCATTAGCTTTGCCCACCTGGCCTACGCCTCGGCGTACCTGAAGGCGCACCGCGCGCCGGAATTTTTTGCCAGCCTGCTGAACAACCAGCCAATGGGATTTTATTCGTCGGCCACCCTCATCCAGGACGGCCAGCGGCACGGGGTGAAATTCCGGGCGGTGGACGTGCAGCAGTCGGACTGGGACTGCACGCTGGAGGCGGACGGCGCCGTGCGGCTCGGGCTGTGCGTGGTAAAAATCCTGAGCCGCGGCGGCGCTGGCAAAATCTTGGAAGCGCGGCGCTGGGCGCCGTTTGCCTCGCTGGATGATTTCAAGCGCCGGGTGCCGCTGGACAAGGATGAGTTGCGGACGCTGGCCGAAATCGGCGCGCTGAACGGCTTTGCGCAGCACCGCCGGCAGGCGCTGTGGGAGGTGGAAGTCGCAGTGCGTCGGGATGATTTGTTCGCCGAAGGCGGCGCCCCGGCCGCGGCGCCGCCGGTCGGACCGCCGGGCGTCCCCGCGAACACCTCACCGCTGGCGCCCATGAACTATCCCGAGCGCATCCGGGCGGATTTTGGCGGCATGCACCTGACCACGGGAAAACATCCCATGGCCCTGCTGCGCCCGCGCCTGAAAAACATCTGGCGCGCGAAGGACCTGCCGCAGGGCAAAAACGGCATCCGCATTCGCATCGCCGGGAACGTGATTTGCCGGCAGCGTCCGGGCACGGCGAAGGGGTTCGTCTTCCTCAGCTTGGAAGATGAAACCGGCGTCACCAACGCCATCGTGGCGCCGCCGATGTTCGAGGCCAACCGGTTGCTTATCACCGAAGAGTCGTTTTTGGTGATCGAAGGGAGATTGCAGCGCGTGGAAAACGTGGTCCACGTGCAGGTCGAAAAAATCGAGCGCCTGGAGCACGGCTCGCTCGCCGCGCCGGCGGCTTATGATTTCCGGTAAGGAGCCGGTAATAAATTAAGGCAGCAAGATGACGCAGGAATTTTGGCGGCTGGCGAGGCGCGAGCGACGAGCATATCCGCAGGGATCTGTAAGGAGCGAGCAACGACGCCAGAAGCCAAAAGGACCAGTCAGGTTGCCACCTTAATTTATTACCGGCTCCTAAGCCCGCCCCGGCCTCACCCGGAACGATTCATTTAAACTACAGATAACCACAGATGAACACAGATCCGAAATGGCTGTTACTTCCCGCCGTTAATGCTGAATCCCGACGCGGTAGAAGGTCGGACCGGTAGCTGGGGCGTTAGTGTCGACGAAACTAGTGGTAACCGGAAGGCCTGCGAGATTCGATTCCAAAAGAGTAAACGCCGAAGGCAACGCCAAATTCGTTGACCGTTGGACAAAATAAGACCGGTTGGTAACGCTCGACCATGTGATCGTAGCGCTTGAAGGAACGAACATGGGGATTTGCAGGAGTAGCGGGGAACCAGCATTGTTCGAAGGGGTTCCGACGCGGTATAACGCGACGCTCCGAGAAGCCGTAGTATCGTTGAACGTGGTTGTGCCGGGTTGACCCAAGATGTTGCTGCCAATAGTGCGGAAGGAGAAGCTCGGTCCCAAGCCGTCCGCCCGCTGGACGATATACGAATGATTCGTATCGCTGTTCCACTTCAGTTGAAGCGACGATGACAAGAACACGGGCGGTTGCAGTGTTAATACGGAAGCAGGGTTTGTGGGATTCAAACCGGCGATCCAGTCCTGATAAACATTAAACGCAGTGCCGTCAAAATCCAAGATGTCGGTGTTAGTGGTGATGGGCAGGCCAAATTGTTGGAGCCAGGCATATGAAATCCTGCTCACGGGAGTTTGAAATTCGTACGCGCCCATGTCCACGGTGCCGCCGACGGTACGTGGATTTCCGTCGAGGTCACTTCCTGCTGCAACATACGCATTGTTGCCGGAATTGATGCAGGGCGAGTTCGACTGCAGGTGAAAATCACCTGCTGAATCACTAAACTGCGGAGCGTTGGTGATATTATTTAACCCGGCCGGAAGGGATTCTGTGCAACAACTTGCTAAAGTACAACTATCAGGATCGAAGTCTGCCTTAGTGGCATCCCACCACGCCGTATTGTTATAGATAATGCTATTGCGAGCAACAACTCCGTATGCTCCCCCATAATATTCGCCACCATTATAGGCTAGTGTACAGTTATTCAGCGTGCAGGAAGAGACGCCGCCCGTGTAATAATCCGCAGAATTACTTACGACAAGACAATTATTCAGGGTTGCTTCGCATGCCCCGGCACCATCGACTCCCGAGTTAGCATTTATAACGCAACTGTTTAGGGTGCCATAAGCAGCACCACCGCCATACCAGGCCTGATTAGCGGCCAGACCGCAATGATTCATGACACAATAGTAGGCACCTCCACCATAGCCGGCGGTGCCAGCACTGTTGCGGTTCAAGTTGCAATTGGTCAGTGTGCCATAATAGGCTCCACCACCACTTCCAGCGGAATTTCCGCTGAGAACGCAACACGCTAAATTACCTGAAAAAGCGCCACCGCCCAGCGATTGCGCACTATTACCTGATATGACGCAATTCGAAACGAGGACGGAAGCCGAGCCGCACCAGACTCCAGCCCCACTATTTGCCTGCTCGCTGCCGTAAGCGAAGGAGGCATTTCCATTTGTCAGCGTAAAGCCGATCAGCGCCGAACCACCCGTAAGATAGGCACAACGCATCCCCGTGTTGCCGCTAATGATTGTAAACGCCGGACCATTGACACTTTGGACGACCAACGGGATGGCCGCCGCCAGGCGATTGCTCACCGGTGCATAAACCACTTTGCCTCCCGTCGCGTAAACCCCGTTGCTCACCAACACCATCGCGCCGGAAACCGTTGCGGCATTGACGGCATCCTGAATATTCGTCGCCGCGGTCGCCCATGAATTATATGGCGACACGGGTGCGCCACTGTTTAGCGAAACATAATACACTGGTTGCGTTACGACGCGCACTGTTATCGCCGCCATAATGCCTCCAGGGTTGCTGTTGTTGTAAACGCGAAACTTGATGTTGTAGTTGCCCCCCGCCGTCCAAGTGTGAGATGCATAAGGAGAATTGCTTAGCACGGTCCCATCTCCGAAATCCCAATAGTTGGCATTGGCCACGCCGGTGATCGTGGCTGAAACATTGACGGCACTTCCGATGACTGCGTTAGTAGCATCCGCTTGAATTTGGACGCTCAAAGGCCCAGCGGCCGTGTTGGCGCAAAATTCATCGCAGCCAATCGAAGGTGGATTAGCCCAAGCGTCGCCATCCATATCCGTTCCACTGGCAAAAGAGCAACTGCCAGCGCCTCTGCATGGGGAGCCAGCACTCAGGTGAAAGGCGTCGCCCAGCAATGGCGCGACCGCGATGTTGCCAGTCCCGCCGGCAGGCAAAGGCGTCGTGCAAGAATAATCAAAGGAGCTGCCAACATAATTCGATCCGATCGCGGAGGAATTGTAATACGCGATACAATTAGCCAGGGTGCTATTGTAACTTCCTCCACCCTCTGCCACGGCCAGATTATTGACCAAAGTGCAATTGTTCAAACTGCCACCGCTGGATCCGCCTCCGTCCACGGCAATGTTGTTCATCAAGGCGCAATTGTTAAGCGTGCTGTTGTTCCCACCTCCGCCATCGCTTCCGGCATCGTTCTGCGCCACGGTGCAATTATTGAGCGTGCTGGAATCCGCCCCGCCTCCGTTGCTGCTGGAAAAATTACCAATGATACTTGAATTATTAGCGGTTGAAGAAGCAATTCCGCCACCAATGGCTGCGGAGTTGCTCGCTACAATGCAGTTGGTCAATGTGCAGCCACAGGTGCCGCCCCCGCCATCGGTGGCTGAATTGCCGGTGATAATGCAGTTAAATAAAGCAACGGAATTAGCCCCGCCGCCAAAGGCGGTGGCGGTGTTTCCGATCAAGGTGCAATTTGTAAAAATAGGACTGGGGCCGGTAAAACTTCCAAAGGCGCCACCTCCATCCATGCTGGAGTTGGCGGTCAACAGGCAATTGGTCATGTTGGACCCGATGGCACCTCCGCCATAGGTATATTCGTTCAAAACGGCAGAGTTGTTTGAAATGGTGCAACTGCTCAACGAGCAATAGCTAACCCCGCCGCCGGTTGAATTCGCGGAGTTGGCCGTCAATATGCAACTGTACAAGGTGGAATAATTGGCGCCGCCGCCATCACTTTTGGCGAAGTTGCTCGACAAGGTGCAGCGATTTAGAACGCCATAGGCAGCTCCGCCACCACTATTGGCAATATTGCCGCTGAACACACAATTGCTGAATGTCCCCGCATAACCGCCGCCGCCAATGGAATTGACCCAGTTGTTCGTGATGGAGCATGTAATCAGGCTTCCAGAGTAAGAGCCGCCGCCATAATTGTTTGCTGTGTTACCCGCCAGGACACAATTGGAAATGATCCCGGCCGACTGGGCAGACCAAACTCCGCCACCACATTGCTCAAGCAGTGCATCACCAGATGTTCTGGTGGCTCCGTCGGTCAATGTAAAACCCATCAACGACGCCCCGTTGGCAAGATAAACGCATCGCACCGCACCGTTGCCGTTGGTGGTTCCCGCAACCTGATAACCCGTAATGCTGGTCACGCTGGGACCGTTCACACTCTTTAAAATCAGCGGCGTGGAAACTGCCACCCGGCTGCTTAGGGAGCCATAGACTATTTGTCCTCCGGAATTATAAACGCCGTTGGTCACAAAAACCTGACCACCGAAGACGGTGGCGGCATTCACGGCATCCTGAATGGTTTTTGCCGCCGTTGCCCACGAACTGTACGGGGCCACCGGACTGCTGCCGCCGGCAGACACGTAGTAAATCTGCTGCGTGACCACATGAACAGTGACGGTCGCGCTAATGCCTCCGGAGTTGCTGTTATTGTAAGCCCGCAACACCACTGGGTAATTTCCCGCCGAAGCCCAGGCATGGGATGGATAAAGCTGGTTGGCAGCAAATGTGCCATCGCCAAAACTCCATAAGTTACTGCTCACCGCGCCGGTGATATCGGCATAAAAACTCAGTGGAGTCCCAATTGCCGCGTTTGTGCAAATGGCTTGAATGGCCACTGTGAACACACCAGTGGCGGTTGCCGGATAAAACTCATCACAGCCCATCGCGGGTGGACTGGCCCAAGATTCGCCGTCAATGTCGGTTCCACTTGAATAATTGGCGCTGCCGGCCCCACGACACGGAGAAGCGGCGGATAAGCGGAAGGGACTAGCGAACTGCGGCTCACTGGCAATGTTGCCGTTGCCGCCCGCCGACAATGGGGTGGTGCAGCAATAATTCAAGGTGCTGCCCCCATCGTAATTCGGGTTAATCAGCGCGGTATTATAATAGACGATGCAATTGCCCAGCGTGGAATTAAAGGAGCCACCGCCGTACGCCATGGCAGCGTTTTCCGTCAACGTGCAATTGGTGAGGACCCCGCCATAAGCGCCGCCGCCAGAAAGAGCTGAATTCCCGACCAGAGCGCAGCTTTTTAGCGTACTGGAATATATCCCGCCACCGTTGGTTACAGCAGCGTTGTTCTGCAAAACGCAATTATCCAAGCCGGAGGTATTCGCTCCGCCACCGGAACCGGCGGAATTGCCCGTTAAGGTGCAGTTGGTCAAGGTCCCTGAATATGCCGCGCCGCCGGCATTGAGCGCTGAATTGCCGGTGTACGTGCAACTCACGCTCGTTGCAGAATATGCTCCACCCCCAAGGTTGTACGCGCTATTCCCTGTCAGATCACAATTGTTCAGATAGGAAGCGTAAGCTCCGCCACCATTCGTCGCCAGATTCGCCGATATGATACAATTGTATAACCTTCCTTGATACGCTCCACCGCCGTAAGTCAGGGCCGCATTCCCGATAATCACACAATTGGAAACAATCGCGCTGGCGGAACGGCAATAAATACCACCGGCATATCGTTCGCTGGAGGGGCCGGCCATTCCGCGCGTGGCCCCATTGGTCAGCGTAAACCCAATCAGTGTGGCGCTATTAGTCAAATAGACACACCGAATAGCTCCATCGCCGGTGATTGTACCAGGCAACTGGTAACCCTGGATGATTGTCACGGCTGGACCGTTGACACTTTGCACCGTGAGTGCCTTGCTAACGACGACCCGATTCAACAGCGAACCGGTGACAGCCTCGCCACCGGTTTGGTAAACTCCGTTGGTGACCAGAATTTGATCTCCAGCACTGGCTGTGTCAATCGCGCTTTGGATATCCGTCGCCGCGGTACTCCAGTCGGCATATGGCCAGGTCGAATTTGCGCAGTTTACATCAACATAATACACGGCGGCCGTGCCCCGGAACGCCAGCAGCAGGCAGGCAAGCACCAAAAGTAACGGTTTCGATTTCATGTTCTGAGATTAAAGTGAACGAGAAAATCGTCATTCACACAGGCCCTTCAGGCGTGATTTACGAACACTTCGCAACAAAAACGTTGTAATTTTTCCCGCGCGGCTTTGCTCGCCGAATTTTGCGGAAGAACGCCCTAAAATTGTCCTTTGAGCATTGGAAAACTTTCATGTCTCCATTGCTTCATTGGCCAGAATCTGTGTCCATCTATGGTTGATTCATCCTTCAACCGGCCCGTTCCGGCTCAGGCGACGCTGAATTTATAGGCGATGACGCAGCGATAGGTTTCGCCGGGCCGGAGCAGCACCGACGGGAAAGCGGGCTGGTTCGGCGAGTCGGGATAATGCTGCGGCTCCAGGGCAAAGGCCGAGCGGCGCGGATAGGTTTTGCCGCCCTTGCCGGGGAACGAGCCGTCTAGGAAATTGCCGGTGTAAAACTGCAATCCGGGCTGATCGCTCCAGACTTCCAAGACGCGGCCACTCGCGGGCTCGGTGACGCGCGCGTGCAAACCCAATTCACCCGGCGGCTTGTTGATCACCCAATTGTGGTCGTAGCCGGCGCCGTATTTCAGGAGTTGGTCCGGCTGGTTGATCCGGGCGCCGATGGCCGTGGGCGTGCGAAAGTCGAACGGCGTCCCCGTGACGTCGGCAAAGCCGCCGGTGGGAATGAGGCTCGCGTTCACCGGGGTGGTCTGGCCGGCATTGATATAAGCGACGTGGTTGAGAATGTCGCCATTCCCCTGCCCGGCCAGATTAAAATAAGTATGCAGCGTGAGGTTGACCACCGTGGGCTGGTCCGTGGTGGCGGCGTATTCAAGCTTCAGGCTGTTGTCTTCCGTGAGCATGTAGGTGGCGGTGACATCCAGATTGCCAGGGAAACCCTCCTCGCCGTCGGGGCTGCGATAAGTCAGCACGAGTTGCGGACCCTGCGGGCCCTGGGCGACGCGCGCGGACCAGACGACCTTGTCAAAGCCCTTCAGTCCGCCGTGCAGCGAATTGCCGCCATTGTTTTTGGCCAGGGAATAGGTGTGGCCGTTCAGTCGGAAGGCGCCGCCGCCGATGCGGTTCCCGTAACGGCCGATGATCGCGCCAAAGTACGGGCCGTGGGCCACATAGTTCTCGGAGGTGTAAACGTCCAGGCTGTCGAAACCGGGCACGACGTCGGCCAAGCGGCCCTGTTTGTCGGGCACGACCAGCTTTTGGACGATGCCGCCGTAGGTCATGATAGCGGCTTCAACGCCGTGGGAATTGCGCAGGGTATAAAGCTCAACGGGCCGGCCACCGGGGGTCGTACCGAAGGCGGCCTTGGTGATGGACGATGATTTTTTAGCGTGGCTCATGCACGCCAGATTACAAAATGGGCGGCGAACCGTCCATTTTTTACCGGCCGCCGTGGGGCGGCGGCCGGCGTCAGACCGAAATCGGTCCGTCAAATGAACTCGTTGATGAGGTTCTCAAGGTACTCTTGGCGGCCGCTGACGTTCGGCGTCACATCGCCCTGTTGAGCATGTAGGCCTCCAGTTCCTTGAACCCGACCTTGCCGGATTCGATCTTGGCGCCAATGCCACTGTCCCAGGACGCGTAGCGCGCCTTCACGAATTCCGCCAGGCGGCCATCCTTGCGGATGGCGGCGGCGATCTTCAGGCCGCGGGCGAAAGTATCCATGCCGCCGATGTGTGCGTGGAACAGGTCCACGGGCTCAAAACTCTCCCGGCGCACCTTGGCGTCGAAGTTCAACCCGCCGGTGGTGAAGCCGCCGAACTTGAGGACGGCCAGCATCGTGTAAGTGGTCAGATAGATGTCGGTGGGGAACTGGTCGGTGTCCCAGCCCAGAAGCTCGTCGCCGCGGTTGGCGTCAATCGAGCCGAGCGCGCCGGCGGAGCCGACGGTTTCCAGCTCGTGCTGCATCGTGTGGCCGGCGAGCGTGGCGTGGTTGGTCTCGATGTTGAGCTTGAAATCGCCGAGCAGGTCGTACTGGCGGAGGAAGTTCAGGCAGGCGGCCGCATCCGAATCATACTGATGCTTGGTGGGCTCCTTCGGCTTGGGCTCGATATAGAACTGGCCCTTGAAGCCGATCTTCTTTTTGTGGTCCACTGCCAGGTGCAGGAGGCGGGCGAGATGTTCCTGCTCGCGCTTCAGGTCGGTGTTGAGCAGGGTCTGGTAGCCTTCGCGTCCGCCCCAGAAGGTGTAGCCCTGGCCGCCCAGTTCGTGGGTGAGCTCCATGGCTTTCTTCACCTGCGCGGCGGCAAACGCAAAGGCGTCGGCGTTGCAACTGGTGGCGGCGCCGTGGACGAAGCGGGGATTGGAAAAGAGGTTGGCCGTGCCCCACAGCAGCTTCACCCCGGTGCGCTGCTGCTCCTCCTTCAAGACCTTCACGACGGCGTCGAGGTTCTTGTTGGTTTCGGCCAGCGTCCGGCCCTCCGGCGCGATGTCGCGGTCGTGCCAGCAATAGAACGGGGCGCCGAGTTTCTGGATGAATTCGATGGCCACGCGGGCGCGTTTCTGGGCGTTGCTCACGGAGTTGCTGCCGTCATCCCAGGGCCGCTGCATGGTGCCCACGCCAAAGGGGTCGCTGCCGGTGGCGCGGAAGGTGTGCCAATAGGCCACCGCAAAGCGCAGGTGGTCGCGCATGGTTTTGCCTTCGACAATTTCGCCGGCGTTGTAATGTTTGAAGGCCAGCGGGTTCTTGGACTTCGGGCCTTCGTAGGGGATGGAGTTGATTTCCGGGAATGCAGCTTTCATAATTTATTTTGGTTGTTTGTGGGCTGTGATTGCGGGCGTCTTTCCCCGCCGGGCCGGGCCGCCACGGGAACCTGGCCAACGGGGACAAGCGGTTTTTCCTTGGCGTCGGGCACGACCAGGCGGTCAATGCCCACGGCGGCCATGCCGGCGGTGCGGCGGCGCGGCGCGGCCAGACATTCCACGCGGCCAAACCGGGCCCACATGGCGCCGTTCTGGACGGCCTGGGAAAGGTGTTGCATCACCGCCGGCGGCAACTCCGTAAGGCTGCCGGTGATGACGACGCGGCGCAGGCCGAGCACGTTCAGCGCGCCGGCGATGGCCGCAGCGGCGGCATCCAGCGCCTGCGCGAGCCAGGGTTGGACGCCGTGTTGCGAAACGTAAGCGTGCAAGGCGGGCCAGGAATTCCCGGCGGCCGGGGCGGCCGCGGCGAAGCTTTCCAGCAACCCGCGCAGGGAGATGAGGGTTTCCATGCAGCCCACGGCCCCGCAGCCGCAGGGCCGGACGTTGCCGGGCACCGGCGTGTGGCCGATTTCCCCGCTGATGGGCAGCGGGTGGAACAGCGGCCGGCCCTCGACGATGACGCAGCCGCCCACGCCCTCGCCAAAGTCCACCAGCAGAAAATCATCGCAATCCGGCACGGCTTGGTGGTGGCCCAGCGCCAGCGCGCGCTGCTCCTGTACCAGCAGCACAGGCGCCTTCCAGACGCGCCTCACGATCGCCGCCATGTCCGTGCGGGCGGTCCAGTGAAGATTGGGGGAGAACAGGATGCGGTTAGTGGATTCGTCCACCAACCCGGGGACGCTCAGCACCACCCCCAGAAAATTTCCGCCGCCCAGCGACCGGGCGGCCTGCCGGAGCTTTTTCTCCCAGGTTTTGGCCGGCGCGGGATCAGTGGAGGCGACCTCGAAGGAAACGGGCCAGCGGTCTTCGTTGGCGGTGCGGAGGGTCAACCCGGCGAGCGTGGTGGTATTGAGGCCCAGTTGAATGCCGACAAATTTGGGACGCGTCTGGTTGAGGCGCAACTTCCGGCCCGGGCGGCCCAAGCGGGCGGCGGCCGGGCGGCCGTTGCGGACGGCGTTTCCGGAGAATTCCTCGATCACGTCGAGCGCCATGAGTTCGTCCACGATTTTTCCCGCCGTGGGCTGGCTCATGCCGAGCGCCTTGGCCAGGTCCGCCCGGGACGCCACGCCCAGTTTCTGCAACTGGCGCAGCAAGGCGCGCCGGTTCAGTTGGCCCATGCGGGAGGGGACGTAGATCATTACTTAAGAAAACTACGAAAGTCCCCCATCTGTCAAGCCTGATGTAAAAAAATCACGATCCGCGTTGCCCCGCGCGCAAAAACATGGGAAGGTCAGGGGCCTGAATTTAATGAACCTCAAATCCGTTCTCTTGAGCGCGAGTGCCGCCTGCCTGCTGGCGGGAGCGGCCGCGCAAGCGCAATCCACGAACACCGACGAAACCCTGGCGGCCCAGATGCGGCAGATGACCCAGCAGGTTCAGCAGAAGGCCGCCGACGGCAAGCATGCGGAAGCCGATTACAAGGAGGAACTGGACACCCTGGACCATCTTATCGCCAGCAAAAAAGACGCCCCGACCGATGACGCCGTGCAACTGACCTACATGAAGGCGGTGCTTTACCTGGAGGTCATCCAGGACTTCGACAAGGGGGCGGCCATCATGCGCCAAATCGCCACGAATTACCCGAACACCAAATACAGCGCGAGCGCCGACAAGATTCTGCGGAAAATTGCCGCCATGGCCGAGGCGAAGAAGTCCCAGGACAGCTTGGTCGTGGGCACGGCGTTTCCGGACTTCGCGGTGACCAATCTGAACGGCGAACCGCTCTCCGTGGGAGCTTTCCGGGGCAAGGTCGTGCTGCTGGACTTTTGGGCCACTTGGTGCCCGCCCTGCCGGGCGGAACTTCCCAATGTCATTGCCACCTATGCAAAATATCACAGCCAGGGTCTGGAAATCATCGGCGTCAGCCTGGATTCCGACCGCGCCACGCTGGACCAATTTCTGAAGGATCAGAACGGGATGACGTGGCCGCAGTATTTCGACGGCCAGGGCTGGGCGAACGTGCTCGCCAAGAAATATGGCGTGGAAGGAATTCCCTTCACCCTGCTCATCGGCCCGGACGGCAAAATCATCGGGAAAGACCTTCGGGGCGATGACCTCACGGCCGCCGTGGGCAAGGCGGTGGCGGCAAAGTAACCGGCCACGCCGGCCGGCGGTGGCCCCCGGAACCCGGCGGACTTTCCATCACCCGGCGGCTTGGTTTCATCGTATTTTCAGCTTAAACTTTCATCATGTTATTGGACATCAAATCGTTGACGCGCGAGGAACTGGAGACCCGGTTTGCCGCGTGGAACCAGCCGACCTACCGGGTGGCGCAATTGCTGGAGTGGCTGTACGCCCGGCGCGCCGCAAACTGGGAGGTCATGTCGAATTTACCCAAGACGCTGCGGGAAAAGTTGCGGGAACAGTTCACGCTGCAAACCCTCGGGCTCGTCCGGCAGCAGGGGTCGCCGGACAGCACGCGGAAATTCCTCTGGCGGCTGGCCGACGGCGCCTTCATTGAAAGCGTGTTGATTCCCGCCAACCCGGCGTTATACGGCGAGGCCAGCGACCGGCACACCCTGTGCATTTCCACCCAGGTGGGCTGTGCCTACGGCTGCAAATTCTGCGCGAGCGGATTGAACGGCTGGAAACGGAACCTGGCGGTGCACGAAATCGTGGAGCAAATCCTGGCCGTGGAACGGCTCGTGGCGGACGAGGAAAAAGCGGGGGCCCCGGCGGACGGGACACCGGCCGCGGCGTTCCGCCGGCCGGCGCGCACCGTGGACAATCTGGTGGTGATGGGCATGGGCGAGCCCCTGGCGAATTATGACAATTTGTTGGCGGCCCTGAAAACCCTGAACGCGCCGTGGGGCGGCGGCATCGGCGCGCGCAAGATCACCATTTCCACCAGCGGCCTGGCGCCGGAAATCCGCAAGCTGGCGGCCGAACCGCTGCAATTCCGGCTGGCCGTCTCGCTGCACGGCGCCACCGATGCCGTGCGCAACCGGATCATGCCGGTGAACCGGAAATACCCGTTGGCCGAGCTCGCGGCGGCGTGCGAAGATTACCAGGCCTTGAAGGGCCGGATGATCACCTTCGAGTACATCCTGATCGCCGGCGTCAACGACTCGCCGGCGCAGGTTCGCCCACTGGCGGCGCTGGCCCGCCGGCTGTTTGCTAAGGTCAACTTGATTCCCTACAACCACGTGGAAGGCCTGGCTTGGGAACGCCCCAGCGAGCAGGTTTGCGAGAGCTTCCTCGCCGCGCTGGAGAAGCAAAACGTGGCCGCCACGCTGCGCCGGGAAAAAGGGGATGACATTGACGCCGCGTGCGGACAGTTGCGGCTGAAGACGGAACGGGAGCTGGGCAACGTGCCGGCGTGACTGCGGCGGAACGGTCAGCGGGCCGGGACCGCTCCTTCCGCGAGCGCCGGCCGGCGCTGGAAAATGGTGATGTATTCGCTCCCCATGGCGGGCGGATTGGTGGGATTCCAGAGCGAGACCAGAACGCCGTCGGCGCCATAGCCAACGATGGCAACTTTTTGATAGTTTGACGCCGGGTACGTCGCAAACCAGTCCGTCAGGCAGGCCTTGGAATAGGATTCGCCAATCCAAGACGCCGCGTATGGCACATTGACGATAAACTCAGGCCGGGCCGATTCGATCTCGCGGGCCATGTCCTGCTGCATGGTCCGGGCAAACGGCTGGGGTTCCATCAGCGGGTAGGTGTAAATATAGCCGGTGGCGGAGTGGCGCTTGGCGTAAAAGTAGATCTCCGGTTCCGAGCCGAGCACGGCCACGCGTGCATCGGAGGCGGAGTGATCCCGGATCTGCTTGCCGGCAAACACGGCTTCGGTGAACGGATTCCGCGGGTAGATCCGCTCGCCCAGCGCGACGGCGGGCCACTCAAAGAACACCTTCGCCTGGTAATAAATCACCCAGCTCACAATCATGGCAAAGGCGATCACCGGCAGGCTTTTGACCACGTTCGGCAGCACCCGGGCGGGCAAAATATCGCGCAACGCCGTCACCGCCAGCCCCAGCAACACCGCAAACGCCGGCAAGAGCAGAATGAAATAATGCTGCCGGAAATAAAAGCCGGCCGCCGTGCCCACGAACGAAAACAGCCAGAAAACGACGGCAAAAGCCGTGGCCGGACGCAGCCGCCGGATCGAGGCCGCCACCGGCAGTCCGACCGCCACGAGGATCCACCAACCCTTGGAAATATTGTGCGTTTGCCGCAGATGCGGCAGCAGATGCTCGTGGAGGCCTGTCTGCCAAGTCATCAGGGATTCGTAAACACGGGCGTAGTTGACGGTCCAAAACCAAAACCGGCCAAAGACGCCCGCCAGCGCCAACAGCAGGCACGTCAGCAGCAACGGCAGCGCCAGCCCGCTGCCAAACGCCAGGATTCGTTCGGCAAACCGCCGGGAAAACACTTCGCCATGCCGCCAGCCCGTCCACGCCAGATACGTCAGGGCAAAAAGCGCGAAGCACAGTCCCTGCTGTTTCATCACGAACGCCAAGCCGAAAAGCAGTCCGACGAAAAACATCCGCCGCCGGCCGGGGGCCGGTCCCGCCCGCACGAGCAACCACATGGCCGGGACGGCGAACAGGACGACAAAATGCGTGGCATGCGCCTCCAGTCCAAGGACTGTCGGGCTGATGGACATGACCGCATAGCTCACGGCGGCGGCCATGCCGGCCACGATCCCGGCCAGCTCCCGGGCGAGCAGAAAGACAAAAATAATGGTGAGGCTGCCAGCCACCAGCAAGGTCAGGTGAATGCCCATCCGGGTCTGGCCGAAGACCGCCATGCCGGCCATGTAAGCCACATAGGTGCCCGGGAGTTTCATGTTGTAGGCCAGCACGTAGGGCGGAATGCCCTGCAGCAGCAACTGCCCCGCGTAAGCGTATTCCCCCTCGTCCCGTTCCAGCGGCATATCGAGCAGCCGCACGCGGACCGCCCCGGCAAACAGCACCGCCGCGAGCACGATCAGCCACGGCCAGCGCGGCCAGGAACGGCGCGTGGCCCGCCCGTCTGAGTTCGGTGGGGTTTC
>Ga0181520_10001128_pt1 | contig 55900 bp, 28 predicted proteins | sample PEATcosm2014_Bin_29_FD_132451 | JGI IMG/M metagenome (GOLD analysis project Ga0181520, IMG submission 132451) | Peatland microbial communities from MTU Mesocosm Facility, Houghton, MI, USA - PEATcosm2014_Bin02_30_metaG | ecosystem: Environmental > Terrestrial > Soil > Wetlands > Peat | place... | reverse complement strand
CCTCTGAACAACGAGGGAACGGTCTATTTGCAGAGCGGCAATTTGCAGCTCCATGACGGCTATTATGGAATTCTGACCAATTCACCCGGCGGCGTGGTGGATTTCGCGGCAGATGTTTCGATCATCCAATACGGTACCGGGCCGGGGTTCGTCAACGAAGGCACCTTGCTCAAGTCCGGGAGAACCAATACCAGCACCATCTCCAGCACTTTCAACAACAACGGCATTGTGGCGGTCAACATCGGCACGATCAATATAAACGGCACTGTGACGACCTTAACGACGGGCAGCCAGTTTATTGGCACGGGCCAGACGGTGTTTAGCGGGGCAACGGTCAATCTGAACGGGGACGTGACCTTTTCCAACGCGGTATTGGCCGGAGCCACATTAGAAGGCAATGGGGTGCTCTATGGGGTATTGACCTGGACCAGCGGCATCCTCGGAACCATGCAAACCACCTTGACCATTGCCACTAATGCAGCCCTGGTGCTGGCTGGTGCCGACGGCAGCACCTACAATTTGGGGCAGCCTCTGAACAACGAGGGAACGGTCTATTTGCAGAGCGGCAATTTGCAGCTCCATGACGGCTATTATGGAATTCTGACCAATTCGCCCGGCGGCGTGGTGGACTTGGCCGGGGATGTTTCCATCATCCAATACGGCAACGGGCCGGGGTTCATCAACGAAGGCACCCTGCTCGAGTCCGGGGGCAACAATACCAACACCATCTCCAGCGCCTTCAGCAACAATGGCGGCTCCGTCAGTGTGGAAAGCGGCACTCTCTCTTTCAGCGGCAACAACTTTGTGCAAGGTGGCGGCACTTTCTCCATCAACCTCGGCGGCACCAACCCCGGCCAGTCAGGAGCGCTGATTGGTGTCAGCAGTGCCACGTTATCGGGACTTTTGACCGTGACGCTGACCAACGGCTTTGTGCCCGCGCTCGGCAGCACGTTTCACCTTCTTTCTTCTTCCAGCCTAGGCGGCACGCTCGCGCCCTTGAACATCCCGGCCGGCCTGAGCGTGAGTTACAGCAACAGCGGCGTATATCTGACGGTGACCAGCACCGTGGCGCTCGCGCCTGCCATTACAGTACAGCCGACCAACGAGACGGTTCCCTACGCTGGCAGCACGGTCTTCTCCGTGGCGGCGACGGGCCTGACGCCGTTGAGCTATCAATGGCTTCAAAACGGAACCGTCCTGAGCGACGGCGGAACGATTTCCGGCTCGGCATCGCCAAGCCTCGCCCTAAACGGGGTTACGGATAACAACGCGGGTAATTATTCGGTAATTATTACCAACGCTTACGGATCGGTTACCAGTTTGGTGGTGACGTTGACCGTGCTCAACTGCACCACGCCGCCATCGGGCTTGGTATCCTGGTGGCCCGGCAACGGGAACGCGCTGGACATCATCAGCGGCAACAACGGCGTCTTGAGCAATGGCGTGGCTTTCGCGCCGGGCGAAGTTGGGCAGGCTTTCAACTTCAACGGCAACGGCAACAATCAATCCGTTGTTATTCCGGATTCCAGCAGCCTGGAATTGACCAACACCTTCACCATCGAAGCCTGGGTGAATCTCGCCACCTTGACGGACGACCCGAATGGAAATGGTCGCGGCATCGTTTCCAAGGTGGGTGGCGCTGGCGGCAACAATGGCTACCAGTTTGCATTCGGAGGACATAATCTCGGAGGTCAATTTAACAGCCCCGGACAGCCGTGGCCACAATGGCAGGTATACACGCCCATTTCGACACTCGCTACGGGAGCCTGGATGCACGTCGCCTTCACCTACGACCAGAATACGATGTTGCTGTACCTGAATGGACAACCGATCGCGACCAATGTCATCGGACCCCACCAGATCGCCACGTCCTCGTCCAACCTCCGCATCAGCGGCGACGACAACGGCAACGTCATGTTTGACGGGTTGATTGACGAAGTTTCCATTTACAATCGCGCCCTGTCTCCCAACGAGATTGCCGCTGTCTATGGCGCGGGCGCGGCGGGGAAATGCCTGAGCGAGGGGCCGGCTATTGCGGGCCAGCCGCAGAGCCAGTCGGTCGTACTTGGCGGCACGGCCATGTTTGGCGTTACGGCCACCGGCCTGTTGCCGCTCACCAATCAGTGGCAACTTGACGGGACTAATTTGACCGACAACGGACGCATCACTGGTTCGCAAAGCAACGTCCTGGTCATCACCAATGTCCAGTTCACCGATGCAGGCACTTACCTGGTCAGCGTCAGCAATATGGTCGGGGGAGTCGTCAGCCAGCCGGCCACGCTGGTGGTTCTGCGCAAGACTCCCGTGGTCACCTGGTCGAATGCAGCGCCCATCAGCTACGGCGCAGCTCTGAACGATGCCCAACTTAATGCCACCTCCAACGTGCCAGGAAACTTCGCCTACGATCCCCCCGGCGGCACGGTTTTGAATGCCGGTTCCTACCTGCTTTCCCTGGTGTTTACACCTGCTGACACGGTGGATTACAACAGCGTTACCCAATATGTAAGCCTGACAGTTTCGACCGCGCCGCTGACGGTTACGGCCCATAATGCCTCGCGAGCCTACGGTCAGGTGAACCCTGCTTTCACAGGCACGATTGCCGGGTTGCAAGGATTGGATAACATCACAGCGGATTACTCCTGCGCCGCCGTTCCGGCCAGCCCGCCGGGCGGTTATCCCATTGTACCATCCTTGGTGGATCCGTATGGCCGGCTGATCAACTACTCGGTCGCGCTTACGAACGGCATACTCCAGGTGAACGCCGCCGCGCCGCCGGCGATTTCAGCCGTCCTGCCGGTCACCGGCTCAACCAACGGCAGCCAGACGGTGACCCTGACCGGCACGAATTTTGAGACCGGCGCGAGTGTCAGCTTTGGATCGGCACTGGCGACAGGCGTCAATGTGAGCAGCCCGACATTGCTGACGTTGCTGACGCCAGCATCAGCTCCCGGCATCGTCAACGTGACGATCCACAATCCAGACAGCAACCAGGCCACCCTGACCAATGCCTTCACGTTTGGGATTCCTCCCAGCATCCAGGTTCAGCCGTCAAGCCAGTCGGTCGTCCTCAACAGCAACGTGCAGTTTCAGGTGCAGGCCTCCGGCCAGGGAACCTTGTCTTACCAATGGCAGTTCAATGGCGCCAATCTGTTGAACCTCGGCGGCATCAGCGGTGTGCAGACGCCAACACTGAACATCAGCAACCTCGTCACCGCCGACGGCGGGAGCTACCAGGTGGTGATCGCCAACACCTACGGCACGCTGGTCAGCACGAGCGCGGTCTTGACTGTACTGACGCCGCCGTCGGTTACCACGCCGCCAAGCGTGGCGGCGGGCGTGGGCGGATCGGCAAGTTTCTCGGTGACAGCCGGCGGCACGTCGCCCTTTGGCTATCAATGGTATCAAGGCACGAGCCCCGTGGCCGGGGCCACCGGTCCAACGCTGAACTTTGCCAGCGTGCAAACCACCAATCAGGGCCAATATTCAGTCGTGGTCACCAACGTCGTCGGTTCGGTGACCAGCACGCCGGCGATGTTGACGGTGTTGGGCTACTGCGCCAGCGCACAGATTGCGCAATCACTGTACCCGGCGGGAACGACCATTCCGTTCACGGTAAACACGTATAATTGCGGAACGCAGGCAGCGCAGAGCAACAGCGCGGCGGTGCTCTGGATTTATAATTCGGGCACCACACGGACGATTCCCTGCACCACAGGCGCGGGCGGAAACGTGACGGCAAACTTCACGCCCCTGTTCGGCGAGGTGGGCCTGGTGCAATACGCGGCAGCGTTGCCGGGCGTAAATAATCCTGCAGCCCAAGGCTCATTTACTTTAGTCGGCATGGAGGCAAGCCCTGCCAGCGCCACGCCGGTGTTGACGGTCGGCTACGCCCAGACCAACACCATCACGTTGTCGAATCTGACCAGCATCGCACTGTCAGGGCTGGCGGCCAGCGTGAGTGGACCACCAGGCAATGTGAGTGTGCAGATCAGCGTGCCCGGATCACTGCCGGGGAATCGCACCGTGCAGGCCACTTATATTCTTGAGGCCACGGGAAGCATACCCAATCAGGCCCAATTCAACCTTCAGTTTACCACTTCAGAGGGAGTCACGAATAATTTTCCGATTAATGCGACCATCGTGGAACTGGAACCGCAAATCGTGGCCATCCCCGCCGCTCTGCATGGGACCATGGTGCCGGGTTCGCAATCATTGGTGACTTTCGGGCTGGAAAATGTGGGGGGAACCGACAGCGGCAGCTTGCAGATTTTGTTGCCGCCGGACGCGCCCTGGCTCTCGGTGGTCACCGCTCAACCGCTGGCGTCGCTGACGCCGGGCCAAAGCAACCTGGTCACCCTGGCTTTGACCCCGACTAACGGCCTGACCCTGGGTGCCTACTCCGGCAGTTTGATCATCGCCGGGCAGGACTTCCAGTCATCGGTTCCTTTCACTTTCGATGCCGTCTCCACGCAGGTGGGCAGTCTGCAAGTGACCGCGCAGGATGAATTCACGCTGGTAAGTCCCGGCGCCCCCAACCTCTCGAACGCGACGGTGACAGTAAGCGATTTTCTGACCGGCAGCAATGTGGCCACACTCGTCACAGGCGCCGCCGGCACGGTGATCTTCACCAATCTGACCTCCGCTTATTATACCATTGACGTGCAAGCGACCAATCACGGCGGATTCGACACAACCCTGCTCGTGCAACCGAACGAGACGAACGACGTAACGGCCTTCCTGCCCGACAACCTGGTTAGCTACACCTGGGTGGTGACACCGACGACAATCCCTGACAACTATGATTTCGTGCTGACGACGACGTTCCAGACCCAGGTGCCTTGGCCGGTGGTAACCATCAATCCGGGAGCCATCAACCTCTGCCAGTTCGGCGGCACCAACCAGGTGGATTTGGTGATCAGCAACAACGGTTTGATTTCAGCGCAGGGATTGGTGCTTTCTTTCGGCACCAATACAGACTGGTCCATTGTGCCGCTGGCGAACAACCTGGGCGATCTGCCCGCCGAAAGCAGCATTGTGGTGCCCGTGGTCATCACGCAACTGGGTTCCAGCACCAGCGCGGCTTCCAGCATCGCCGCGCAACTCAACTGGCACGTATTCACCCCCACCCAGACCAACTATTACACGACGCCCATTTATGTGTATAATGCCAATCCCAACAATTGCATCATCAGCAGCACGCCCGTGGTGAATGTGAGCGGCGGTGGCGGCGGCGGTGATGGCGGCGGCGGCGAGGGTGGCAGTGGGGGCGGCAGCGGTGTTGTGCAGGCGACGCCGTTTGTCGCTTCGCCCAGTTATAGTTTTGCGCCGCCGGTAACGGGGGCCATCGTGGATGTCACACTGCAAATTGATCAGCACGCGGTCATTGCGCGTGACGCCTTCAAGGCCACGTTACAGATAAACAACACCGCTGGCGCCGCCATCAGCGACCTCAAAGTAACGATCAATCCCGTGGATGCCTCCGGCAACGCCGCCTCAAACCTCTTTGAAGTGGTGCCACCCACCTTGACCGGCCTTAACGCGGTGGACGGCACCGGCAGCCTGAACAACGGCGCTTCCGGCACGGCCTCCTGGACCATTATCCCGGACACCAATGCGGCGCCCACGGGACCGACACAGTTTGCCATCGGCGGAACCCTCTCCTATGTGCTTGACGGGCAACAGGTGGTCATCCCCTTGTTTGCCGTGCCGATCACCGTCCTGCCCTCCCCCATTCTCAATGTGGATTACTTCTTGGAACATGACGTTTACAGCCAGGACCCGTTCACGAGCCAGGTCGAGCCATCCGTTCCTTTTGGCTTGGGTATCATGGTGCATAACAAGGGTCTGGGCTTGGCGGACGATTTCACCATTACGTCAGCCCAGCCAAGGATCATCGCCAATTCCAACGGCCTGCTTATCGCCTTCGAACTCATCGGTTCCCAGGCCGGCACCAACCTGTTGCCCTCGCCTTCGCTGACCATGGACCTCGGCGCCATCCCCCCGGGAGGCGACGCGACTGGCATATGGTTGATGACCTCGACCTTGGAAGGCGCCTTTATCAGTTACAGCGCCACATTCCAACACGTGGATGCCTTGGGGGCCACCAACACTTCACTGGTGAACAGCGTGGCAATCCATGAAATGAATCACATCGTCCGCATAACTGTGCCGGAAGACGATGGCATACCCGATTTCCTGGTCAACGACACCACCAATGTGGACGCCTTGCCGGACAATGTTTATTCGAGTGCCGGCCCCGTATTCCAGGTAACTTCGCTTACCAACGTCACCGTCACCGGAACACTATCCGGAACGCAATCCAACATCACCGCCACCGTTTCGACGCCGCCGGGATGGGTCTATATCGAGTTCCCCGATCCGAGCGACGGGACGATGACGATCGGCAGCGTGCAACGCTCCGACGGGGTCAACCTGCTGGTGGGACCCAATGTCTGGCAGACGCCCCAACGTGTCCACATGCTGCCGCCGCAGCCGCAAGCCTTGGTGCATTTGTTCGATTACAACTCCACCGGCTCCTACAAGATTACCTATGGCCCGATGGTCACCACGCCCACCGTCACGACCCTGACCGGCGTGACCACCAACCCCGTTTCCGCCACCTTGAACGCCTTGGTCAACCCGAACAACGGTTCGACGACCGTATATTTCGAGTGGGGCACGACGACCAACTACACCGGTATAACGCCGCAAATATCCCTGACCCAGAGCCTCAATACGCCGCAGGCCGCCGCGATTCCGCTGGTGGGATTACAACCCGACACGACCTATCATTATCAGGCCGTGGCGGAGAACAGCGCCGGTACCAGTTTCGGCGGCGATGTCACCTTTACCACCCCCTTGGTCTCGCCGCCCGTCATCGCCCAGGTGGCGTACGTGTCCATGGCCGTGGGCCAGAATCTGGTCATCACCAATCAAGCCAATACCCAGGTCACCTTCAGCCTGGACCCGGTGGACCCGGCGGGAGCCACGATTAACACCAACGGAATTTTCCGGTGGACGCCCGCTTGCGACCAGGGAAGCAGCACTAACATCATCACCATCTGGGCCACTGATACCCAATACCCGACGGTCAGCAACTTCATGACATTCCTGGTGACGGTGGGCGACTGCGTGGAGGTGGGCGTCGGTTCGGCCGCGCTCGTCTCCGGGCAGGAAGCCTGCGTACCCGTGAACTTGATCAGTTCGAGCGTGCCGTTGAACAATGTGCAGTTTACTCTCCAGTTTCCAACCGACCAGGTGAGCAATTTGTCCATTAGTTCAACTAACCTCGCCGTGGGCGCGGCCATCATTGAGTCCTCCTCGCCTGCCCAGGCACAATTCAGCGTGAGCGCCCTGTCGGGACGATTGCTTCAAGGGCCGGCCAATATTGCGGAAGTCTGTTTTCAAGCTTCAGATGCGCACTCGACGTTCGTACCGCTGACGATGACCGGCGTTCAGGGCACCAAGTCCAACGGGACATTGGTGGGCAACTCGTCCGGCGGATCCGGGCAACTGGCCGTGGTGGCGGCGGAACCGTTGCTGCAGGCCGGCTTGCAAACCAATGCCGCCTTTGTGCTCACGCTCTACGGTATTCCGGGGTCGAATTATGTCATCCAAAGCTCCTCCGCTCTCAACGGTACCTGGCAATCAAATCTGAGCATGACGTTAAGCAATGTCGCCAACCCGATTATCATTGGCGGCGCCAGTTCCAATCCGCCAATACAGTTTTATCGCGCCTACAAGCAGTAGCCGCCAATGACCTGGCCACCACGGATCAGTTGGACTGCTACGGGGATGCCTGCGGATCAAAAAACAGGCCGCTTAAGACCGCGTTGTCGCCACGAATATGATTTATACGAATCCGCACGGATTGCCGGCAGTTGTACACGGCATAGACTCCGCCGGTAAAGTTCGAGTAAACGTGGGTCGGTGCAATCAATTTGTGGCTGGCCAGATCGAACAGTTCAACCGATTGTCGCCGGCCCTTGCAGTCGAGATCCACAAAGTAGAGCGCAAGCTGGTATTCGGCGGGTTGTTTGCACGCCACATCCACCACGAGACATTGCTGGCACGGAGCCGGATTGCCGCAGTAAAGCACGCCGCCACATCGCACGGCGTTGTTCGTCAGACCTGTAGCCAAAGCCCGCGAATCCACAGGTGTGGACCAACCGCCAGCGCGGCCCTGAGAGTGGGTAACACCAGCCACGTAGCCCGGAAGGTGGACGCGATCCTGGCTGGCCACTTCGCCGAACAAAAAGCTGCCGTCGCGGCCATATTTTCCAACCCAGTTGCCGCTGGTGGTGCGGTCCTCCTTCACGAAAGTCGCGGGGAATTGCCACGGTACATCCGTGAACTTTGGGGTTTCCCCGGAATAATCCACCGCGATCGCGTAGCTGCCGGGCTGGACGTCGTTGAAAATCACGAAATCGCTATTGGTGTTCGCGCCGCCGATACCGGGAACGGAGCGGAAGGATCCGTTTTCCCACGCCACCTGGCCGTTGATGCGGATGCGGTTGATGGTTTTTTCCACGGTGGGAATCCCAAGGCGTCCGACCGTGCCCGCCGGGGCGGTAAGACTGGCCTGGCCTTGGGTGACGTCGTAGCTCACGCGAATGGTTCCCCTGGGTGTGGGCACCGCGCCAGATACGGAAGCAAGCGTCCGGCCAAGGTGTGGAAACACTTCGTAGGTGGCGAAGCCGGGCGTGACAGGTTTGACGCCCAGGGTTTCTTCGGTCAGCCATTTGGTGACACCCGCGCCCCACGGATGGCAGAGACTGGTGAAGCCCGCCTGGCAGTTGGGCACGGCGTCATTGTGTCCCAGCACCTGCGCCCAAGCCGGCCAAAAAGCTTCAAAAAAACTGGTGCCGCCATATTCCAACTGGCCGCCCCAATCGTCGCGGATGGAGGCGAGCGCCACGTCATAATGATCCATCCGGGCCAGCGCCTGAATGACGAAATATTCGTTGAACGGTGAAAACGAGAGCCGCGTGGCGCGCTCACTAAATTCCCGGTCAAAGAGCTGCGCCTGTTCCGCCGGGGTGGTGAACCCGGCATTGATGGAATCGGCCGCCGCGTGCAGCCCGAAACGATCGGACCACCGGGGGTTGGTTCGCAGTTCAGCGATGCGCTGGTCGGCCATTTTCTGGAAGATTTCACCCACGTTGGTTTCACCGATGGAGCGCATGGTCGCGGCAAATTCGCGGCAGGCACGGATGAACAACATGCGGTAGGCGTTCTTGGTTTCGGGCGTGGTGTTCGGCGTTTCAAAACCGGCGCCCAACCGTTCGTCCCAGCCGTAGAATGAAATCGGGGGGTCGGTGTAAATTTGGCTGGCGTGTTCGAGCTTGGCCTGCGCGTTGGCGAGGTGCTGCCGAAGCGTCGCGGCATCGCCGGTGTAACGGTAGTAGTCCAGCAAACTCAAAATCCAGTAGAGCGAATAGCTTTCGATGCCGTTGTCCCCGGTGGCGGTGCGATCAAGATTGGCTTTGACAAAGTCGCGATTGCCGAAAGCCACCAGAGCCGCCGCCTGCGCCGGGTGCGCATCGCCGGTCCAGGATTGGCGGTCGCTGCGTTCCATAAGAATCGCGCCGAAATAATCCTGGAGCAAATTCAACTTTACGCTGTAAGCGCCGGCATACCAGATGCGCGTAAGCTGTGGATCGCTACAGTCAAAACTGCCTTCATAATTCGCCGGTTTGACCTGGCAAACCAGACGCACCGCTGTGATATGCCACGGTCTGTCTGAGGCGCGGACATGTATCCAGCCGAACCGCACGCCTTCATACAGGCTCTTGTTTAATTCCAACCGGTAGGTCTGCCCATATTTCACCGGCAGCCTGGTTTTCACCGGATTCTCCGCGCCCGCGTTCACAATGGCCGGCTCGTTGTATTCGCTGATGCTCATTTCCACCGTGCCATCAAGGTCGGGACTGTCAAATTCCAGCCAGCCCGCATTTTCACGCCCGAAATCCATCTGGATGGAACCCGTGCCGTTGACCGTCACATTCGGATTGTTACCCGTCAACGATTGCAGGTTCTCAAATGAACTGTTGGTGTCGGCGCTGACCGTTATGGGTTTTTGCAGATATATCTCCAGCCCGTCGCCCGCCTGTGGATTCGGCCAGCGATACGCCACCAATGGATCAGGCGAGAGCGGCGCCGCCGGCCCGCTAAAATTGCCGGAGCTGACATAAGGATACGGCTCGGCCATCGGGGAGGAGCCAAAAATGGGCTGGGCCGGCAATCCATTCGTGCCTTGCACAATGATTTCAGCGTAACCGGAATATTCATTGCCAGGGTTGCCGCCCTGGGGCGCAAAATCGAATTTCAAAAAGGCGACATTCGTGGCCAGCGGTACGCCGGTCGAGGTGCTGATGGCCACCCGGTTGGCAGAAATGCCGGTGACAGCGGGATTGTAATAGACGCCCGTCAAGGGGATAAATGTCGAAGGCGCCAACATGGTGGAATAATAAATGTAATAGAATTGACCGGCCTGGCTGTTATCCGGCCATCCGCTGTAAACTACGATGTTGGTAATCATGGCGGCGTTAAGTGCATAAGTTGCCGACTGGCCTGCCTGCGCGCCACAAGTGGCGTAAGCTGCCAGGTTGTCCACCGGCCCAAACGCGCCGTCCGTCAGCGCACCGACGCCTGTCACCCCTCCTTCAACAGTAAAACTGCCCGAATTGACTCCCACGCCAGACAACTGGCCCGCGATCAGACTGTTGGTTTCAATCTTCCATGTGGGAGTAAACGAACTGCTGCTGTTCTGGTTTGACGTCGTGATCGCGATTGGCAGCACCCACAAGTTGGTTGATGCCGCACCCTGCACCGTGATGGCGCCATAGCCCGTATATCCATTCTCGGAACCCGGGGAGGTAAAATCAAATTTGATGGCCGCAACGTTGTTGGCGAGGACTCCACCCATTGAGTCACTCACGGCCACCCGTGTGGCAGAGGCCATGTTGCTGGAAACCGAAGGATTATAATTAACCGGGGTCAACTTGATAAAAAATGCAGGGTTGACCACCGTGGAATAATACACAGTATAGGCTTGTTGATCACGACCCGCATCCTTCCAACCACCGTAAACCGTAATATTTGTGAGGTCATATCCATGGGTGGCCGCCGGCAATGTATAAATCACCGTCGAACCGGCCCCGCCATCGTTGCCGCAGGTCACATAGTTTGTGTCGGTAGTCACGCCGTTTTGGCTGATCATCAGACTGCCGCCGGCGGTCAAAGAGTTGACGTTGCGCCCGGCAATTTCCTCGCTGAAATTGCCCAAGGCCGTGCTGGGAGCCAGTCCGGCAATCAAGCTGCCTGCGGTCGGAGTCCATGTCGGAGTGAATGGCACAACTCCACTCTGATTGCTCTCCGTGACGGTCAGTTCCGACGAGGCCGGACTAATAAAAACGAGCAGAGCCAGGCCCACCAGACTCGCGACGATTTTATATTTCATAGATTTCATGCTGTAATTTGACCATTTTGAGCCGGCAACATCAAACCCGTTCGTGCCCAGTCAAACTGCGTCCTGCTCTTTGGCCCCCTTTTTCATATTTCTTAATGTGACAGTATTTTTTGTCCAATGGCTTTATTTGACTTTTGTGGACTGTTGCGTTTAATTATATTTGTAACAAATTTACAATTAAAGTTACAAAAATACATGAAAGCAACAGCACAAATATCCAGCAACAACGGCCACACAGTTTTGCCGGCGGCAGTGCGACGGTTTCTAGGCATTGGCAAGGGGGATAAAGTGGAATTTGAGTCGCGCGCCAACGGCGAAGTCGTGATCCGTCCGCTGCCGACCTTGGACGCCTTGTTTGGCAGCTTGAAGGGCAAGGGCACCCCGCAGGCCGATGAATCCGCCCAAGGATGGAATGCCCGCGCCGGGCGGGTCATGCGAAAAGGAACGGAATGAAACCCGTCGTCATGTTGGCGGATGCCAACGTCTTTTTAAGGTTTCTTCGCAACGACCACGTGGAACACTCGCCAGCGGCTAAAAAGTTGATTAAGGAAGCAGCGGCGGGCGTGGTTATTCTCCGGGTGCCGGAGATCGTCGTTGCTGACATCTTTTACACGCTCACCGCGCCCATGATGAAGATTCCCAGGACCGCCGCCGCCCGCCAGCTTGCCGCGTTGTTGCAGCAACCCGGCATTGATGTTGAGAACCGAAGCCGCGTTTTGGACATTCTAAGCTTTTGTGAAACCAGGAACATTGACTATGGCGACGCAGCCTTAATTGTCGCCGCCCAAAGCACGGTGCAGCCGCTTCCCATTCTTTCCTACGATCAAGATTTCGGCAAGGTGCCGGGAATCACTGCGTTTTCGCCTGTGGACTGGCTGCAAAAGGGACGCAACCTGCTCAAATAGCCGTTGTTTCGAGCCAAGGTCACAAGGTAAAATTCGGGGTGCAAAAGTCCAGTTGACCGCTGTGTTTTATTAGCTGGTGATGCGTGCGGATTCCAGTCAATTCGGACAGCGTTCCGAAGTATTCGGACAGTTGTCGGAGCGAAGCGACGCTCTGCCTTGAGTCTTAGAAAGGTGTCCGAATTGAGTCAAGCTTTTCCAGTGGCATACCGTTCTTTCGGAGCCGCAGGCAACGAGATTTAGGCTCGGCCTTGCTCATGAGTGAGCCGTCCGGGCCATCCCCAAATGGGGTAGCGCCGCTGTAGGCCGAAGCGTAGGGAGCCCACGGCTAGCGGCCTACGGCGGAGCGCATGGATCCCATTTGGGGGCGGCCCGGACGGCGGTCAACGGCAAGGCGCTTTTTAACCCGCAGGAGTTTCACCGTTCTAATCGGCTTCCTGTCTCCAAATCGCGTATAGTTCGCAATGGGCGTGAGATTCCTGCGGGTGGTGCTTTTTCAGATCTCGCTGGATCTTTGCGGCTCGGTTGAATGTGCCAACCAATCCGAACCAGTTGAGTTCTGCGTTGGAAAATGAATCTGGAAATCCACCGCAATTTGTTAACGCGCTAATTTGCGTGGCCTCCTCAATCAGATCGTAGCCGACAAAAGCGAAGTTTGCGGCGGGAGCCAGTTCAACGTGGGCATCCGGGTTGCGGTAAAGGCCCAGCACCTGCTTACGCGGTACCTGCGCGACCCGATGCAGCAGGTATTCAAGATCGTTAAAATAATCGAGACGAAAGTCCTCGTTGACGATATGCGCCCAATCCTCAGGCTGGAATTGGTTGACAATATGCGGGCACAGCAATGAATCCAAACTGATTACTTCCGTGAGACTTGGAATATTGGCCCACTGGACATATTTCTGCCACTTCTCTCCGTCAGATGGGTCAAAGCGTTCGACTGCTATGAAGAGCGGCTTGGTCATTTCGCTTAATAGTTAAACCGCGCCACTCGATTTGTCGAGAAGCGGTTCGACACTTATCCGTTAGGATGGAATGGATTTTACGCTTGGTTCGTGGCGCATCCTTGAGTCAGTGCGGAAGGATGGCCGCCCCAAAATAATGTCAGTTTGCGTGGACGGGGGCCGAGCCAGCACTGGCCGTGGATGCCGGCGGTTTTCCCGGCGTTGCAAAGACATCCTTTACGGCTTCGAGATAGCCGTAGCCGTATTGCTGCATGGGTTCGAGGCAACTGCCCTCAGGCCATTCGTTCCAGGCATTGATGGTGACGATTTTCGGCTGCGTCGGCGCGGCCAGCAGCCGCTGCTTGATGATCTCCAGGGACTGCTTGAACGCGGCTGGTGTGTTGCCCGTCACCACCGAATTCACGACCGGCGAGGCGGGCCGGCTCCAATCGGCCGCCGCCGCCGCGCGTGGACTGTTGTCCCAATTGACCATGGCATTCGGAAAATACGGGATGGGATAATCCGTCCGCGCGCGCGTCCAGAACGTCAGATATTGTTTGCGGCCCCAGACGTAATCGGACACCGGGAAGGTACTGTAGTTAAGAGCGCCGTGATGCACCCAAGTGTAGCTGGTAAGGCTGTCGAGCGCGAGGTCACGGCAGAGTTTGGGCCAGCCGGGCGGCGTTTTGCCGCCGGGCAGATTCGGCTCGCCCCAGACAATCGCATTGACGTGCAACCCGGGGAATCCGGCGGCGCGAACCCTGCCCCGGAATTGGTCGAGCGCGGCGCGGGCATTTTCAATCGAGCCAAAGCTGTCAAGAAACTGGCTCATTTCGTAGATGGAGAAATACGGCTTGCCGTCCACCAGCCAGTAGCTCGGGTGCTTGAAGTATCTGGCGATGACCAGGTCGCAGATTTTGTTCCAGGTCGCGGGCGTGACCTTGCCCGGATACAGCAGCTTGAGATTGTTGTCGGCGGGATTGTAGCCCTGGATATCATACCAGTCATGGTTCGCCCACATGAGGGCAAACTTCACCCGGGCGTTGTTGGTCGCGTGCAGAAAACCTTCGTCCAGCGCATCGTCGAGGTACGGCCCGTCGTTGTAATAATACCAGTCGAAGATAAAGGCATTCACGCCGTAGGCGGCAGCGGCGGCGATTTTCTGCGCCATGACTTCGGGCTTGGCCTCATTTTGATAGCCCCAGACCGGAGGTTTGGGCTGGACGTGTCCGGGAAAGCGCGGCTTGGCGGCTTTGATCTCGTCCCATTCCGTGAAGCCGGGGTACTTGTTCTTGTCCCAGCGCGGATCGGGATGCGTGCCGGGATAATAATAGGCGGCAACGGTGATGGGCGCCTCGGCCACGGCGCGCGCTTTGGCCGCGACGGGCGCGGTCGAACCCGGTTTCCGAACCGTCACGGAAACATTGTCCAGCCCCGGTGTGGATTGGGTCGCCTGGAAAAGAATGATGATCGCCGTGCCGGCGGGCACCTGCTTCGCCACCAGCGTTTGTGCGGCCCCCTCGGTGAATTCGCCGCTCGCGAGCTGTTTCTGCCCGCCGTCCAGAATGGACGCCTTCAAAACAGTCTCGCCATTGAAGTCGTCAGAAACATCAAAGGTCAACACGACGTCGCCCGTTTTTTCCAGGGTGCCAACCTGCTGACACAGACGGCCCAACTGGGATGGATTGCAGATCGGCGGCGTCGCGCCAGACTTGCTGTTGACGGCATAGGTGCCGTTGGAACCAGTCCAGCCATTCGGCATCCCCGAATACCAGCCATCATTCCCCTGCGTCAATCCAGTGAGGTCGCTAAAGTCACCATTGGCCACTTCCAGATGCCCCTGCACGGTCGCAGCCAGCCCCAGCAAGGCGGCCAAAGCCAAGCCCATCCATTTTGGAGTTTGGAATCCCGCAATGGAAATGCGGTCGTGCCGTGAAAATACGTTCAATTTAATGTGCTCACTATAAACGAAAACCGCCGATTGCATACCCCCCAATTATGGTTGATGCTTCACCACCGAAACAGGGGTGCCAGAGCATCGGGACGAGTTTTTGCGTCTTTTTGTGTTCAAAACCGGCGCTTCCGGCCCGGCAAAGCTGCATTTTGAGTTCAATAATCCCGCTTGAAAATCGCGACCGATTCGGGCGGCCAGCTCACCAAGCCGGCAGAAATCCGGTCGGCTGCATCCGAAACCCTCAGAATTTGGCGGCCCACAGCATTTGTCGGCAAGGATTGCCATCCAGTTTGATATCGAAAGAAATTTGCCGGCAGGGTAACGATGGCCAGTTTGCGCTGGAGACCGAAACCCAGAAGCTGTTCGTGTCAAACCCAGAAGGCGGGCAGTTTGAAAATTCCCGCGCTGGTGGTCTGGTCCATCTATTTCTCAAACATTGCCTGCGCGCAACCCCGGCCTGGCTCCACGCCACGTTTGGCCCGGAGCAATTGAAAGTTTTCAAGCAGGGCGGGCACCCGGGAAATCTTTCCAATCCGGACGTACAAAAGGCCATTTTGGCCGCGCTCACACCCAGGCGGCCGCCCGAAATCAAATCCCCATCGCCAGGAAAGCAAAGGCATCTGACAATGACATCGCCTAGCCACACAATCGCACAACTTCCGAGGCGATTTTTTGGAGCGGACATATCCGATCCACGCCGCCGAGCTTGATGGCCTCCGCGGGCATTCCAAACACGATGCAACTCTGCTCGTCCTGGGCCACGGTGATGGCCCCCGCCTCCTTCATTTCCAACAGGCCGCGCGCCCCGTCGTCGCCCATGCCAGTCATGATGACGCCGACGGCATTTTTGCCCGCGTAACGGGCGGTGGAACGGAACAGCACATCCACCGACGGACGATGGCGGCAAACGAGCGGACCATCCCGGACCTCGACAAAATAGCGGGCGCCGCTGCGTTTGAGCAGCGTATGGCGGTTGCCGGGGGCAATCAGCGCCTGACCGCGGATGACCGAGTCACCATCAGCGGCTTCCTTGACGGTGATCTGACAAATCTGGTTCAGGCGTTCGGCGAAACTGGCGGTGAATTTTTCGGGCATGTGCTGGACAATGACAATTCCGGGCGCATTGGGCGGCAGGGCTTGCAACAATTCCCGCAGCGCTTCAGTGCCGCCGGTCGAAGCCCCAATGGCCACGATTTTTTCGGTGGTTTGAATCATCGCCTGCGATGATGGTTTGGCAATCATCACGTCGGCGGTGAGTTTGGGCGCCGCCTTGATGGGCGGGACCTCCGCCCGGCGGGCGGCCGGCCGGGCGTGGGCCGCAGACTTCACCACGTCGCAAATGTACACACAGGATTCATTAAAGAATTGCTTGGTTCCCACCTTGGGCTTGGTGATGACGTCCACGGCGCCACTTTCCAAGGCGGCCATGGCGGTTTCGGAACCTTTCTCGGTCAAGGTCGAACAAATTACCACTGGGATGGGGTGCTGACTCATGATACGGCGCAGGAAAGTGATGCCGTCCATGCGCGGCATTTCCACGTCCAGGGTAATGACGTCGGGAACTTCCTCCTTCATGCGTTCGGCGGCCACATAGGGATCACCGGCGGTGGCCATGACTTCGAGGTCCGGGTCCGACTGGAGCACTTCGGTCATGATCTGCCGGACGGCGGCGCTGTCGTCCACCACCAGGACGCGGATTTTATTTGCTTTCACGAGGGTTGGTAGTGCTGATGTGCGGCAGATGTTTGTGCATGACTTTGCCGGTCTGGGTGTTAAAGATCAGTTTGCGTCCCAAGAGGCCGCCCACATTGGCGGCCTTGAGGTTCAGCGCTTCGGTCGCGAGCAGTTGGCGGGCAGTTTGAATGTTGGCATTGCCAATGAGCAGATGGCTGCGTTCTTTGGCCCGATCATGCGGCGTCACGTTGCCGCCACCGAACATTTTCACTTCAACGGTCTGAAGATTAATGCCCAATTTGCGGAAATGGGCGGCCATGAAGGGAATGGCTTCAGACAAATACTTGAACCGGCCGGGGATTTTCTTTCCGGGTTCCTGGACCGGAGGTTTGGACAGCATGGCGTGGCAGATGGCCGCACAGCGGGGCCAGGCGCTGAACATCGTGATGGTGACGCAAGAACCAAGGACGGTGACGACCTGCGCCGGTTTTTCGGTGAACACGAGTTCGCCGGGCTTGAGGTGGATCAATGGCAGCAATGGTTCCGTGGTTTTCATGCCGGCTTCTGAAAGACCGCCGAGGCCACGGACTGCACGGGAATATTCAACCCCGTGAGCGACTCGGAATGCCCCACAAAAAGGTAGCCGCCGGGCACCAGATTGCGGCAAAGTTTCTGGATGACGGTTTCCTGGGTCGGTTTGTCGAAGTAGATCATGACATTGCGGAAAAAGATGACCCCGAACAGGTCTTTCACGCGGTAGTCGGAGGCCATGAAGTTCAACTGATGGAAACCGATCTTGCGGCGCAGTTCCGGAATGACCCGCACCCGTGCCTGGACGGCATCCTTGCTGCGCAGGAAATATTGATGCCGCAAATCCTTGCGCACGGGTTCGAGGCGGGACTCGTCGTAGATGCCCAAGCGCGCGTGATCCAGAACCTTGGTGGAAATGTCGGTGGCGAGAATGGCAAAATCAAAGCCCGGGTTTTGCCGGGCGTATTCACTGAGCACGATCGCCTGGGTGTAAGGCTCCTCACCGGAGGAACAGCCGGCACACCAGAGCTTGAACTGCCCGGCGGCACCACCATGCCGGCCAAAGCCCAGGGCCGGAAGGGCGGTATGCGTCAGGTAATCAAAATGTTGCGGCTCGCGGAAAAAATCGGTCTTGTTGGTCGTGACCGCGTTGATGAAATGCGAGCGCTCTTCCTCGGCGTGGGGAGAATTGAACAGATATTCCTGGTACTGCTCGACGGAATCCAATTGCAGCACCCGCAACCGCCGCATCAAGCGGCTTTGCAGCATGGGGAGCTTGTCTTCAGGCATCTTGATCCCGAGTTCGCCGGTGATGAACTTGGCGAACCCGGCGAAGCTCTGGCGGGACATCTGCAGCGTGTCAATCGTTTCGTGGTCGGTATTCATGGTATTGCCGGGCGTGGCCGCGACCGAATCTGGCGGCCGCGGCTTGGCTGGCTTCAAGTGATTTTGGGTCATGCCGGCGAAAGTTCCGCTGCCACCGGCGCCGCCTCGCCGTCGCTGGCCAGGGCCAGGTCGCTGCTGGAGAAGACGGCGTTAATATCAAGGAGGATGATGAATTCCTCGCCGCGCCGGGCCATGCCCTGGATCAACTCGGTCCGCCAGCGCATGGCAATGCGGGGCGGGGGGGTGACCTGACCGGCTTCCAGCTCGATGACTTCATGCACGCTGTCGGCGATGCCGCCGACGATGGTGGTTTCGCCGTCCAGTTCGAGTTCCATGACCACAATGCGGCTGTTGACGGTATCGCCAGCTTCGGCCAGGCCAAATTTCAGGCGCAGATCCACGACCGGCGTGGCCTTGCCGCGCACGTTGATGACGCCCCGCATGTAATCGGGTGCGCTGGGCACCTTGGTGATTAGCGGCAGCTCCAGCACTTCGCGCACCTGGGCGACGTTGATGGCAAATACCTCATCCCCCAGCTTGAAGGTGATGTACGAGGAGTTTTCGGTGGCAAGAGTACTCATGTTAGTAGGAGGTGAATTCTTTGTCGTGGGCATCGCCATTACCGTTGGTGGCACCCAATTTGATGTCCACCCCGGCCGGTTTGGCGCCGCGCGGGGGAGGCGTGTTGCCGTTGGTGTGAACAGTTTTCGCCGGGGCCGGTTTGGACGGGCTCGCGCTGCGCACGGGCCTGGACGGAGCCAGCGCCTGACGATGACTGGCTGCTCCATCCACGCGGAAGAAGGCGATGCTGGCCTGCAACTGCTCGGCCTGGCTGGACAATTCCTCGGCGGTGGAGGCCATTTCTTCGGAGGCGGAACTGTTTTGCTGAATGACCTGGTCCAACTGCTGGAGAGCCTTGTTGATCTGTGCGGCGCCGGTGTTCTGCTCGGCGCTGGCGGCGTTGATCTCCTGCACCAGTTCGGCGGTCTTGCGAATGTCGGGCACCAGCTTGGTGAGCATGGAGCCGGCCTCCTCGGCCACTTTCACGCCGCCGGAGGTAAGCTTGCTGATCTCGGCGGCGGCAGTCTGGCTGCGCTCGGCCAGTTTGCGGACTTCGGAGGCCACGACGGCGAAGCCCTTGCCGTGTTCGCCGGCCCGGGCCGCTTCGACGGCGGCATTGAGCGCCAGCAAATCGGTCTTGCGGGCGATCTCCTCGATGATGTTGATCTTCGCGGCAATTTCCTTCATGGCCGAAACCGTCTGGACCACGGCGTCACCGCTGGCCTTGGTGTCTTCGGCAGCCTTGCCGGCCAGTTTGTCCGTTTGTCTGGCGTTGTCGGAATTCTGCTGGATGCTGGAGGTCATTTCTTCCATGGAGGAGGTGGTTTCCTCGGCGGAGGCGGACTGTTCACTTGCCCCCTCCGAAAGCTGCTGCGCCGTCGCGCTCAACTCCTGGCTGCCGCTGGCTACATTGGTTGAGGCCAGGGAGACTTCGCCCACCACGGTGCGAAGGCTTTCCACCATTTTTTTCAAGGCATAACCCAGCACATCCTTCTCGGACAGCGGCCTGGGTTCCACGGTGAGGTCGCCCTCGGATATTTTTTCCGCCATGGCGGCGGTGTTGCGGAGGTTGTCGGCCATGACGTTGAGGGCCGCAATCATCTGCCCGACCTCATCCTGGGAATCCTGCTTTAATTCCACTGTCAAATCTCCCTTCGCCAGTTGGTCAATGACTCCGACCGCCTTCCGGACCGGCGCGACGATGCTGCGCGTCAGGAGCAGGCAGAGAACGATGCCGATCACCAGGGCGATCACGATGATGGCAATATTGATGCTGACGGCGCGCCTGGCGGTGGCGCTCATGTCGTTGGCCAGCTTGTTGACGGCATCCTGGTTCCATTTGAGCAGTATTCCCAACTGGTCGCGGTAAGCCTCATAGGAGGGTTCCAGCTTTTTGGCGAAGAAGTCCGCCATTTCCGTCTTGTTGCCAGCCTTGATCAGGGCGACATATTCAACCCGCTCGACGGCATATTGTTTCCCCAGATCCTTGGCCTTGTCGAAATTGGCGCGGTCCTCCTTTTCGGCAATTGCGGCATCGTAGCTCTCGGCAGCCGCGTTGACTTTGTCGTAGTACGCCTCGGAGGCAGCCAGATTCTCGTCGCGCAATTCCGGCGTGGCCGATTCCTGGGCAAAGAGGATTCGAAGATAGCCGCGGAGCATGAGCGAGGTCATCTCGCTGGAATGGATGATGCCGGGGACTTTCTGGGTCCGCAATTCCGTTTCGGTGGTTGTGCGGATGTTAGAGAGGGCGAAATAAGCGGTCAGTCCGACCGCCAGCATGAGGGCGATCAAGATCGCGCTGGTGAGCCCGATGCGCTTGCCAATGTTCCAATTTTTCATTTTTCAGTGTTTGTTGTTTGTTGTTTGTTGTTGATCAAGAAAGCTGTTTTCCGTTCGTGCTGGTATGCCGGACGAGGCCGGCCAAATCGAGGATGAGGGCGACCCGGCCATCTCCCAGAATGGTGGCGCCGGAAACGAATTCGATGTCCTTATAAAATTTGCCGAGCGACTGGATCACGGCCTGATGGTTGCCCAGGACCCGGTCCACGACCAGGCCCACAGGCTGGTTTTCGTGGCGGCCAATGACGATTTTCTCAACGTCCGGCTCTGCGCTGATGTCGCCAAACAGTTCGCGCAGGCGCACATAAGGAATCAATTCGCCCCGGACGGCGACGACGTTGCGGCGGTTGTTGCGACTGCGTTCGGCGCGCGAGAGCTCCACGTTCTCGGAGACGACGGACATGGGCACGATGAACTGGTCGCGGCCAATTTCCACGAGCAACCCGTCAATGATGGCGAGCGTAAGGGGCAGAGTAAGGGTGAGTTTGGTACCCTTGCCGACAGTGCTCGACATGACCACCTGGCCGTGGAGCGCGTCGAACTGCCGTTTGACGACATCCATCCCGACGCCACGGCCCGAAACACTCGTCAATTGTTTGGCGGTGGAAAAGCCGGGCCGGAAAATGAGTTCATACATCTCTTGTTCGGAGATTTTTGCTCCGGCGGGAATGAGTCCTTTTTCCACGGCCTTGGCGCGGATAGCTTCCGGATCGAGGCCCCTGCCATCATCCGTGACGGTGATAACGACGTTCGAGCCGGTGTGCGCGGCAGCCAGACGGATGGTGCCGCGGCGGGGTTTGCCGGCGGCGACGCGTGCTTCCGGCGGCTCAATTCCGTGGCCAATGCTGTTGCGGATGACATGGACCAAGGGGTCGCCAAGCTGGTCCAGAACGGTTTTGTCCAGTTCGGTTTCCTCGCCTTCGGTGACCAGGTCAATTTCCTTTTGCAACTCGGACGAAAGGTCATGCACCAGGCGCTTGAACCGGCTGAACGTGGCGCCGATGGGCATCATGCGGATGCCCAGAACATTGTCGCGCAATTCCGCCACGAGGCGCTCCAGATCTTCCACGGAACCCGTGAGGCTGGGCAGGCTGGCGGAAGCGGCAACTTGTGCGAGGCGGGACTGGTTCATCACCAGTTCACCCACGAGATTCACCAGCCGGTCGAGGCGCTCAGAAGGAACACGCACGCTGGCCTCTTTGTAAGGAGACTTCCGTGACGCAGCTTCCGCTGACGCCGGGCGCGGCGTTTTCTTTTCATTGCCGTCGTTTTCCATAACCGCCGCCGCCGGCGCGGGGACCTCCGGGCGGGCGACGGATTGAACGACCGCCGTGGTGGGTTCAATTTTGATCTCGCTGTCATCGGCCACAAATATGAAAACGTCCTGGATGGCATTAAGTCCCCGGCCCGTGACCAGCGTAATGTTCCAGGCAAAATAACAGCAATCAGGCCGGAGTTGCTCCAAGACGGGCACGCCACCGGCATCGGCCACCACCTGGCAATCGCCCAATTCCCGCAGTTCATTCAACAGCGCGATGGGATTGGTGCCGGAGATCATCAAGTCCGGCGAGGGCCGAAAATAAATCTGGTAGGTTTGCGGCGACAACTTGCCCCCGACCGGCCCGGTTGGAGAACCATGGCCCGCGCCCGGCGCGGAACCCGCCGGCTTTTCCGCCACCGGCGCGGCGGGCAGCAACGCCTGCAACGCCGTGACGATCTCCGTGCTGGCGGCAACGGGCGGCGCTTGTTGGTTTTGGGCGGCGTCGAGCAAGGCCTTGATCTGATCCTTCGACCGGAGCAAGAGACTGATGAGTTCGTCCGAAAGCGGGAGGGCGCCTTCGCGCACCTGATCCAAAACGGTTTCGACGTGGTGGGTAAACCCGGCCACGGAGTCAAAACCGAACATCGCCCCGGAGCCTTTGATCGTATGGAAAGCCCGGAAAAGTTCGTTGACGGCGTCATCCGCCTTCTCGCTGGGGTTGAGTTCGAGGGCGATCACCTCAATGCGCGCCAACAGGTCTTCCGCCTCATTCAGGAAGGTCTGGACTGGATTGGGTGAATGCATGTTCGGGGTGGGTTAGGGAAGCAGCTTTTTGGCGACCAGCACCAGTTGTTCACTGCGAAACGGTTTGACAATCCAGCCGCTGGCGCCGGCGGCGCGGCCCGCCTGTTTTTTGGCGTCCTGCGACTCAGTGGTGAGCATAACGATGGGCATATATTTGCAATTCGGCAACGCGCGCACCTGGCGGATCAACTCAAGGCCGTCCATGTTCGGCATGTTTAAATCGGTGATCAACATGTGCGGGGCGCTCGCGACGATTTTGGCCAGCGCGTCCTGCCCGTCCACCGCTTCCATCACGACATAGCCGGCACTGCGGAGCGTCAGAGAGATGACCTCGCGCATGCTCGCGGAGTCATCGGCAGTGAGAATGATCTTGCTCATAAACTGCCGGGATTGTGTGGCTGGCGGCTCACCGGCTCCAAGCCGAGAGCTTCGCCGCATTTTTCAATGACCGTAACCGGGGTGTGAATGGCAAAGGCTTTTCCCGCTGCCACCGCGCTGCGACGGGCGGCCAGCAGCAGTTGCATCCCGGCGGCATCGCAGGTTTCAACGCCGTCCAGATCCAATTCGATCGCCGGCTTGTCCGCCAAATAAACCAGCAAGGCATCACGCGCCGATTCGACGCTGTAAATATCCAAATCGCCAGCCAGGCGAAGGGTGTTGGAATCGGGCAGAGTTGTGATTTGAAGTTTCATCGAATTTAAAAGAGATCCACGTTGTCACCCAATTCCGAGCCCTTGGCGGGCGCGGAAATAATGGCTGCGACCGGGGAAGCGGCGTTTCCGTTTGGGGATTCAAGTGGCGGCGGCGGGGACGTCTGGCACTGGGTCGGGGGGGATTCAAAAAGCTCCACCTCGTTCTCCGCTGCCACCAGGTTGGCGCCGGGGCTGGCGTTCTTTCTCAGGTTTTCGTGAATATCCCGCTCACTCTGCATCGTGTAAAGTTGGTTCAGCGTTTCGGCGGGTGCGGCGGCGGAAGTGGCCGCGGACTTGCAGGGCGCGAGCATGGTGCGGCAGGCGGTCAATTCCGCGATCTGGTCCGTGATGGCCGAGTCCAGGTTGGCCAGAAAATTGAGCAGCGCCTGACTGCCATTAATGGCCGACTGCTGCTCGGCCACCAAGTTGCTGGCGGAAGCGAACGTTGTGCCGCACTCGTTAAAGGCGGATTCAATGTTTCCCATGTCCGCAGCCGGTCGGGTGTTCTGTGCCGGCTCCCCAGCGGGCTCCTGGCGGCCAGCCTTGCTGCCCGTTTGTTGGATCACCGACTCGAGAATGGCTACGAGATCGGCCACGACCCCTTTCGACTCGCAGCAGAGCAAATCCACGTGCATGGACAAGACCGAAAGCGTGGTTCCTTCGGCGCCCAGAGCGGCGGTTCTGACAATCGCATTCAGGGCTTGCAGGTGGATGTCGAAGTTCAGCACTTTGAGGTCGCCGATGTGCCCGGCGAGTCGTTGCGAAACCCCGGTCAAATTCTGAAGGGAGCGCCGGGCGCCCAGCCGCAGTTCCTGACCCAGACGATGCGACTCTTCCAGCCGCAAGAGGGCCGCTTTAAAAGCCGCGAGGGTATCCGGTTGGTTCCCCCGGTTGTCGGACGAGGGGAGCCAGCGCCCCAGGATGTCACACATTTGTCCGGTGGCTTCCCCTAACGCGCTGAAGGACTCCGCCAACTTGCCCTGGGCGGTTCCCACTTCCGCGCGAATCAATTCCAACTGGCCGATCTGGATGGCGAGGACCTGGTCGGCAACCGAAGCGCGGGTGCAAAATTCCGGCCTGGAAGCAGCCAGTTGCAGCGCGTTGACCGTTTCGCCCAAGGCAGCGGCGATGTGTTCGGTCTTTTGGCGGACGATATCGCCGAACTGGAGATAAAACAACGCTTCGCCCGCGTGTTGGGTAATCTGGCGCATCTTTTCCTCGGACTTTTGCAACCCGCGGAGAACCTGATCCAGCATCCCTTGGGCGGCGGCGGCCGTGGCATTGGCATTGGTTTCCAGTTGGGCCGCCAGCTGGCACAACTGCGCATGGCTCTCCGTGAGGCTCTTCCATTCCTTTTCCAGCAGGCCGTGGGCTGCGCCGGCATCGCTGGCGATGGCCCCGGCGAGACCTGTGATTCGGTTGCCGAGAGAACGCAATTCGTCTGCGAACGAGCCAAAGGTCTGCCGGCATTGATCCGTCCGCGCACTCTCCACGGCAAAACCGAATACGGATGTGCGGATGGACATCCCAATCTGCTCAATCCTCTCCACTTGCGATCGCAGCCGCCACAATTCCCCGCCGACGGATTGCAACAAAGTCAATTCCCCATCCGCTTCGCCCAAGCCGTGGCGCAAGTCTTGGAGGGCGGCGGCAGCCACGCCTTCCGGTCTGGCAATCCGGCTTTCATTCAATGCGGTTTGCACCACCCCCAACCGCTCGCTCACCAACCCCGCCAGCGCCTGGGAGATTTCGTACAGTTTGCGCAACGATTTAGCCAGGGCGTTGAATTCAACATCGGTTCGCTGATGGTGGCCGGTAAAGCTGCCGTTGAAGGCGTGAAGGCGGCGCGGCAGATCCCGGCGGATGGCCCGAACGCTGCCCGGACGCGTGAACAGAACCCAGGCCGTTGAACGCCATAGTGCAATGCGATTGTGGGTTGTGTCCGGCGTCACTCTAAAATCCTTCCTGCAATGATAAGTTCAAGCGAACTTGGCGACATGCCGGGCGGCACAAACGCAAGGGAAAACTCAGATCCGGTGCATCTGGCGCATTCCCTTTGGTATTATGATAAGGCATAACTTGGCCTCTATATCGGCAATCCCCTGCCTGTCCTGAACCGCAAATCGTATTTTCTGAAGAATTTATTTCGTTTTCATTCCGATTGATAAAGGCCCAATGACTCCGAGAGGGAAACAGGGGATTCCTCCGTTTAGTGAACGTGGTTGTAGAAAGGGCTGAGCCGGGAAAATTTTCGCGTCAGAATTTCTGCTCGCAGTCGCTCAGCCTGGGTTTGCCGTTCGACTATTCACCGTTGGACCGCATCTGTAACGAGCGGCCCAGAGGCCTGCAAATGAATCACTTACAAACCAGACGCATTAAGATTGCGGTCAACCTGGGCGCTGCCGCCAGTGCTGGCATCCCCTGCCCCACCCTGGAACGGATCGCCAGACCGCGCACTTCTGTCGGCTTGGGCCGGAGATTCGGTTACGACCAGATGTGTAAAGCTCGAGAGCGACTGTTTGCCATCCGTGCAATAATCCCGCACGCCAACCATGCCGCTGGCAAAAGTGCTGTCCCGCAAATCTATCACCGGCACGTTCGTGTTGGTGACAAAAATACGCAGCCGGGAACCCTGGGCCTGCACCTTTAGATGATAATATGTGTTCGCCGCAATCTCCATTGGCACGTTGGTAATCCCATTCCAGGCGTTGTTGGCGAAACCCAATTCAATCCGGGAGTCTGCGGCGTCTATGCCGACATAATAACCGCAAAAGCTGTTTGCTCCAATGTCAGGTTTGCTGGCCCGAAAAACCAGACCAGCATTGCCGACGGACCCGACCGATACATCCGCTTCACAGATAAAATTCGTAAAGGCCGTTTCCATTGCCAGTGCCTTGGCGCCATTGGGGGAATCAGGCATGGTGCTCAAAATCCCTTCGCGCGCCAGCCAGTTCCCGCCAAATGTAGTCCACCGCCGGCTCCAGGACGGATCAAAGTTTTCACTGAATGAACCGGCCGCCGGTGAGGGTGTTCCCAAATACGGAAACCAACTTATGCGCAGATGCTGCGAACCAAACGGCACGAGCCGGACGGTTTCGAGCGCGCTACTGGAAGCGACCGGACTGGCCGGGGGTTCAAAGGCGTGCGTGCCCCGCCAACCGATCGTCCAATCCGGCAACCGGCGCGCTTGCGCCAGCAATGCAACCGAAGGCTGCATTGGATCGAATGGATTTTCCGGGGTCGGGAAATTGGTAAACATCAGCGAGACGGCAGGGTTGGCCAGATTCAATTCCAGCGCATAATTCCACGGCGTCGTCGGGTGAATTTCAAATTCATCAAAGCCCAGCTTCAAGGGATCGGGAGTGAGCACGGTCCAGTCTTCACCGATTTGCAGCGAATAAACCAGCGGGCCGCGGCTGACAGCTACGGCATGGCCTGGCCCGGCCTGTGTTTGAACGGTCATCGGTAAATTGACCACGACCGAATCGCCGCTGGTCCAAGTACGTTCGATACGGAAGAAAGACGCCGGCGTCGTCCCACTTTGCGCCTGGCCGTTGACAGTGACGTTGGCATTGCTGCACCAGCCTGGAATCCGTAAAATCAACGGAAAGGTTGCAGGGTTTACGACCGAAATATGCAGCCGTACTTGTTCTTCAAAGGGATAAGCCGTTTCTTCAGAAATCTGGACCTGCTGGCCGCCAGCCATGGCGTTCACCACTGTCGGACTGTAGGCAATCAGCGCCAGGCCGCCATCGCTGGTTGCCGCCCATGAGTTTTGAACAAACTTTGGCCAGCCCATGTGGAAGTTGTAGCGGCAACAGGGATATCCAGAATTCGGACCCGGCAGCGAGCCGTTGGCGTAATCTTGATTGAAACCATGTCCGCCGTAAATCGCCACCACATTGTTCGGCAGCGTGTAGTATTGGATGCCCTTGATGTTGTTGGCCAGGGCGGCTGGCAGGGCATTGAACGAAATGGTTTCCAGGCGGTCTGCCAGCACCGGGTTACCCGTGATGCGCCCGGCGGTTTCAAGGCTGAGCATCGCCTCGACAATCGCACACAGTTCCACGCCCTGGATACTCGCGTTGCCGGAAAGAAATTCCGTGCCGCTGTTGATCCCGCAGGATAAACCGTGTTCGCGCATCAAATTGTCCCAGCCCAGCGCCAAGGCCTGGTCATCGTCGGGCTGCTCCGAAATTTGATGATAAATTGGCGGCAGTTTCAGGGCCTGCTCGACGTTGACATTGTGCTTTGGCTGAAAATCGGTGCCGTAGAGCATGAACCGGTTGCTCGTAAAAATGCCGGTCCAGTCGTCAGCTTGCTGTCGCAGCAAATGGACCAGCGACAAAAGGTTTGTATCGCCGTTTCGGTTGTACAACCAAAGCGCGACGTCCATTTCATCGCCCGCGCGCGCCTTGCTCCAGTCAGCCAGCGGACGCGTGGGCAGATTGGCCAGCATATATCGAAAGTAATTGCTCAAAACACCCGGCACGCGCGCGTCGCCGGTGGCTTCATAGTAGTCTTTCAGCGCGTAAGTAGCGACCATGCGCGGCCACCAGTCGTTGTTTGCTTTAGGCCCGAGGTAGCCGTTCGCTTCCTGGTGTTCGAGCAGCCAATCCATCCATTTTTGCGCCTTTTGTTTAAGGCCGGCGTCATTCAATGTGTAGGCCAGTGCGATCAAACCCCGGTAATAGTAGGGACTGCGTTCCCAACTGTCGCCGGTGCCACCGAGCCACGCGCTGTTGGGGCCAAGGTCGCTGGCATAGATGGTTTCGGCCTTCCCAGTGAGACCATCCCACTGCAACTCGCATTGTTTGAGCAGCCAGCCTTGGGGCCGAATGCTGCCCAGCGGAAGAGCGACAAATGGGGTGGTCAATAGTGGCGCGCGATTCGCCACCGCAACGGTCGGCGGGAGATTGGTAACCGAGGGAAATTCCTGCGCGCCAGCCCGACCGGAGACGCAAATCAACAGCGCGATCATCACCGCCATTCTCTCGATTTCAACTCTCACGCCGCTTAATTAGATGTGCCCCCCGGACATTGACCAGACCAAAATCCGCGCAGTGGCCGCCGCAGATTTGATGGCAGGGTATGGCGGTCGGATTCTTGCCAAATTTGAGTGACGCCTTCCCTTGCGGCGCTCAAGCAAGGATCAAACATCAGCAGCAGCACGACGGGCGGGCGCAAGTTTTCCGCATCCATGTTATTTGCGATGTCCAATGGACAAATGCATAAACGGGCAGGGAAATTCAAAGCGTCCTGAGAATTAAAATTCATGAAGGAGCTTACAATAAAACGCTTAAAATCAACCAGCAAAAACCCGGTTATTGTTCCAGGAAGCCGGGGTTTGTTATTGACCAATAGGCCTGAGCGTTGATATGCGGATCGTTGTCGTTGTTCCATCGTGCACGCCAGTAATTGTTGTTTGGATCAATGACAAGACTTCGCCTGGCGCTTTCCACATGGCCATCCGCGAACAGGAGATCCGTGTTTTGGTTGTGGCGGTTGCAAGGAATTTGCGGGTGCCACGTGGGATCCTGGCTCGCATTTCCCGGAATCGGTGGGCTGGTATTGGCAGCAAATTCGATTGTACCGGCAGGAGTATCCGACCGGAGGTCCGCGACGGCAATCAGATTCGCCGGGCTGCGAACCTGCGTATCTTTAACATTGTTAGCATTGGAACCGGCAATAGCATCTGCACCCATCCCCAGAACCGGACCGCTCCTGTCGTTGCCCCAATCATTGTAGCCCAATGAAAAACGGGTTCCATTCGGGGTCACATCTCCGCAAGTAATGCCGAACGGGTCAATTTGACCATTTTCACCCATAACTGATTGAATGGTCGAATTGAAGTTGGTATCCCAGGCGCTTTGTGCCAGGGCCGCTGGACAATAAAAGGCATTGCGATTTTTGCCCATATAACTTACAAGCCGGGGTTGCCACACGTAATAGTGCGGCCCCGCCTGCAACTTCGTAAGACAATTGGGATAATAGTTGAAATCTCCCACATAGATCGTCAGCGCGATGCCGATCTGCCGCATGTTGTTGATGCAGCCGCTTTGCTTGGCTTTTTGTTTGGCCTTGGTCAAGGCGGGCAGCAGCATCGCCGCCAAGATTGCGATAATTGCAATTACCACCAACAGCTCAATCAACGTGAATGCCTTAAAAGACTTGCCGGCACGCAACCGGCGCCCAATTAATTTGTGTTGCTGGAGTTCTATTTTCATTGTCTGGCAGGGAGCTCGGTTAAATTCAGGTCGAACATAATATATAAAGACATCAAGTGATCTGTTGCGGCACATTGGCCTGTCATGGATCGAGTCAAGCTACTCCCGAATGTGCCTGCCGTCATGTGGCATAAAGTGGCCACACCGGTTTCCAGGAACATGAGCGTGGCTAATTGAAGATGTGCGGAAACCGGTTTTTACGCTGGAGAAATCAACCCGGGTTGAAATGACTTTGAAGCGAAGAGCAGTTGGGGTATCAATCAGGCATGAAAGCTTCCCGAAAGAAGAAGTCCCCGGTTAATCGGACCAAGTCGCAAAAAGAAGCGGGGCCGGCTTATGGTTCATCCCGCCCGGACCGGCTGAAATTGTGGTGTTTCCGATTGCTGGTCGCGATTGGCGTTCCCCTGCTCTTACTTGGGACCACGGAATTGGTTTTGCGGCTCGTTGGTTTTGGCCACCCCACGGGATTCCTGCTGCCAACCCAACGCGATGGACAGAAAGTTTATGTTCAGAACAACCAGTTCGGCTGGCGTTTTTTCGGCGCGGCCATGGCCCGGATACCTGAGCCATTATGCCTTTCCCAAGTCAAAAGCCCCAACACCGTCCGCATTGTCGTTTTTGGCGAATCGGCTGCCCTTGGCGATCCGCAGTCTCGTTTCGGCTTGCCGCGAATGTTGCAGGCCATGTTGGAACTGCGCCATCCGGGCACGCATTTTGAGGTCGTGAATGCGGCGATGACCGCCATTGATGCCAATGTCATTCTCCCCATTGCCCGTGATTGCGCCGTCTTGAATGCAGATATTTGGGTGATTTACATGGGCAACAACGAAGTGGTTGGACCGTTTGGAGCCGGCACGGTCTTTGGTCAACAAGTTCCACCACTTCCTCTGATCCGCGCCAGCCTGGCTTTGAAAACCACGCGCTTTGGTCAGCTTATTGACACATTGCGCTGGGAACTTCAGAAACCGCCGCCGGACAAGAGCGAATGGGGCGGCATGGAAATGTTTCTCGACCAGCAAATTAGCGCCGATGACCCGCGCATGACCGCGGTCTATGATCATTTTGCACGGAATCTTAAGGATATCATCGGCGTGGGCAGACGCTCCGGCGCGGGAGTTGTTGTGAGTACCATGGCGGTAAACTTGAGAGATTCCGCACCGTTCGGCTCGGAGCACCGGCGGGGATTAACCGCAGCGGATAAAAGCAAGTGGGAAACGCTTTATCAAAATGGCATCGCGGCCCAAGCGGCGGGCAAAGTTGAGGAAGCTGCTGGCTGGTTTCGCCAGGCGGCGCAAATGGACGATGATTTTGCGGAGCTTCGTTTTCGCCAGGGAAGCTGCGCACTCGCTCTGGGCCAGACCGCTGAAGCACAAAAGCAGTTCGCAGCTGCCCGCGACCTGGATACCCTGCGTTTTCGCTGCGACAGCCGGTTGAATGACCTGATCCGGCAGACGGTAGCCGGCGGCGGCGATCCGCGCGTGGTGCTGGCTGATGCCGAACAAGCCTTTGCGGAACACAGCCCGGATGGTTTGCCGGGGAATGACTGGTTTTATGAACATGTTCACCTGACCTTCGACGGCAATTATCTGCTGGCCCAAACACTGGCTCCAAAACTGGAGAGCCTGTTGCCCGGGCCAATTACCGCATCGGTGGCCGCCAGCCAGCCGTGGCCGTCCGAAGCAGATTGCGCACGGCGGCTGGGGTGGTCCGCCTGGGACAAGCAGGCGGCTTTGGCAGAGATCTATTCCCGCCTTGGCAAAGCACCTTTCACCAGCCAGTTCAATCACGCAGCGCAAGTGAGATCCCTAAGAACCTCGCTGGACCAGTTGCTGCCGGCGACCCAACCCCCCGGCATCAAGGCAGCAGAAAATTCATACGCGAACGCCCTGGCAGCGGCGCCGGACGATCCACTGCTGCGGGAACAACTTGCCGTGCTGGACCAGTTAACCGGCGATTTGACGGGCGCGGCGACCAACGCGCAGCGCGCGGTCAATCTGCTGCCCGGCAGTTCGGAGGACTGGTCGCAACTGGGAATCATCCTGGCCAAACAGCAGAAGTATGAGGCGGCGGCGGCGGCGTTTCGCCGTGCGTTCCAATTGGATCCCGACGACGTTTGGGCCCTGCGAAATCTCGCGCAGACACTAAAGGACCTGGGACGAAAGGACGAAGCGATGCAAACATACCGGCATGCCCTGGCTGTCAAACCGCGTTTTGGCCTGGCCTGGCTTGGCTTGGGCCAGATGTTGGAGGAAATGGGGCGTAATGCCGAAGCGGATGAGTGCTATCGCCAGGCGCTGGTGAATCGAATCCACGGCGCTCCGGAATTAAAGACCCTGGCACAGTTTTGCGAAAGCAAAGGCTGGCGGGCAGCGGCAGCGACCAATTATGAGGATGCCATAACGCTGGCCCCTTCGGACGCGATGCTCCAGGTTGAAGCGGGGCAAAACCTGGTGGCCTTGGAACGTCATGCGGAGGCGGAACAGCACTATGCTGAGGCGGTCCGGCTGGCGCCGGATTTGATGGAGGCGCACTTTCTCTACGGCCTGGAACTGGGGCGCGATGGCAAGCCAGCCGAGGCCGTCGCACAATTTCGCGAAGCGGTGCGCATCATGCCGAACCTGCCGGAGGCGCGGTTGAACTTGGGCATGGCGCTGGAAAACGAAGGAAATTATTCCGAGGCCCTGGCGCAATTTGACAATGTGCTTGCGCAAAGTCCGGGAAACGCCATGGCGCTTGCCCACGCACAGGCGTTGCGTCAAAAGCTTTCCGGGCCCCAATCGCCTTGATGCAGGTGAACGAGCGGTCAAAAAGATACTATTCTCCTGAGTCACAAATAACATGTATGATAGTATCGCTTGCAACCAGCGTGGGTAGGACGCGTCGCTCCGCGCGCGCCGCGTGAAACTGAAGCAATCGAAACATCCAAGGCCATGACAGCGAACCTTCGCCAGCCCGCCTCCCCGGGGAGCGCGCCCGCCCCGGGTGCTGTTTTCCGCGCCCCCGCGGAAAACCACGGGCGCCAGCGGCGCTACCAATCATTCCAGTCGCATGGCTCGCAATCAGCGCCCGTTTGTCTGTGTCAGGTGAAAAACCTGCCGCAGGTTATACCTACGATTTTGGGGAACAATTTGAACCCAAAATCCGAAGTTCGAAAGCCGAATAAGCAGCTTGGAGCGGAATTTCACCCGCACTTTTCCGGAACGGCGCAAAACTCAATTCGGACTTCGGATTTCGAGCTTCTTTCGGATTTCGGGGACTCGGACTTCGGATTTCGGGTTGAATGGGGGAAAACTTGAAGAAGCATTGGGCAACCTCGTTCTCAAAAGAAAACGGCCGGAGCTTTTTGCTCCGGCCGTCTGACATACTAGCTGGGCATTGCCCAGTCGCTCCCCTGCCTTTAAGGACTTACCAGCAGCTTGAAGAACTGACTGCGGTTGGTTGCCGGGACGGAGTACGGCGCAACCGCACTGCTATTGGTGGTCCAAGGTCCAAGCACGTTCGTTGACTGCAACAGCGTTCCGATCTGCCAGTTGAGGACAACGTCCGGACCGGAGCGCGTGATGGCAATGGTTTGCGGGCCGGCAATGGCGACACCATTGGTCAGGCCTTGTATCTGGGCGGCGGTGAACGCCTGGCTAAAGATGGCCACATCGGCAATATTGCCGGCCGCCAGCAATCGTGCTGTGCCGTAATCAGGCGAGCCACCAATCCAAACATCCAGATTATCCCCGGTGGGGGTCGTCGGCACGGTGTTGCTTGCCACCAGCGCGCCATCCACATACAGCGCGCCATTGTTGGCCTGGTTGGTATGACCCGTGTAGGTATAGGCCACCATATGCCAATTATCGTCGAGAATACTGGTAGGACTGGTCGCATCGTTGACGCCTACGCCATCGTTGGCGCCTGGCTGGCTGCTGGGGTTGACACTCATGCGCCAGGAAGGATCGCCGTGACCGACTATTCCATCAAACCCCGGCGCGATCAGTAATTGCACCCAAGCCACGACGGTGATCGGACCAGTGATGTTGAACGGGCCTTCGGGAATGTCAACGTAGGCCGACGAGAACTGCACGGCAGTCGAGCCGCCGAAGAATGCGTTCGCCGGTCCTGGCTGGCCAAACGCATAGCTGGAGCCGTTGACGCTGGTGGTGGTGTAGGTTCCGTTGTTACCGCCAACCACGTCATAAGCGGTTGTGCCACTCAATTCATTCAGCGGCCAGAAGCCAAGAGGATTTAGCGACAGAATGGCCTGCTCATAGGTGCTGGGCGGATTGACCGTGAGACTCAACGCCGAGCTCGGGAGGGAGACGCCATAGGTATTGCTGACCACGCACACGTAGCTGCCGGTATCGTTCGTTGTCAAGTCAGGAATGGTCAACGTAGGCGAAGACGAGATGCTGATGGGGGTCAACCCGCTGTTGGTGTACCAGAAGTAGGTGAACGGCGGGGTGCCAACCGCGCCCACACTGGCATTCAATGTTGTGCCGACCAGCAGGCTCAGGGAAGCCACCGGCTCCTGGGTAATGACCGGCGCGTTGTTCTGAACGGTTATGGTGGTGCTGCTTCCGGTCACGCCGTTGACCGTGGCCCTAATCGTGGCACTGCCGTTTGCCAGAGCGGTGATCACGCCGTTGGTATCCACCGGGAGTGCGGTCGGATTGCTGCTGGTCCAGTTGGTGACCCCAGCCGTGACCGGCACACCGGAAGCATCTGCGAAGTTCCCGGTGACCGAAGCCTGCTGGGTCTGACCTTGAATCATGCTGGGAGCCACCGAGACGCTGACCAAAGTGGGCGTCAGGTTGGTCACCACGACGCCGGACCCGGCGACCGCACTGATGGCGGTGTACAAGGGGCTGACCGCGCCATTCCAGATGCGGAACTCGTAGATGGTGCCCTGGAACTGATCGTCACCATAGATGTCGTTGCCCAACGCATTGACAGTCGTCCCCCCGGCGCCGCCAATACTGCCAGGAATATAAGAGGTATTGGGAAATACCTGCGTGCCAGCCACGATGCCGTTGGTATAGATGTTGGCGGTCAGCGTGCCCTGATTGAAGGTATAGGTAACATATTGCTCCGAATTAACCGGGAAGGTAACTGGCGTAGTCGTATAAATGTCGTCGTTGTTTGGGTTGTCGGCCACCACCATGTTACCGTTGTTTTCGACACCTGGATCGGGATTTGGGATCAACCCGAAGTTAACATTGTTGTTGTTGGCAAAGTCCCAAACCTCCGCCCAATCTTGTGGGTTGGCCTCTGTCAGCCAACATTCAATTGTCAGCGAGGTGGTGTTGGTCAATAGCCCGGCGGGCAGGGACACATAACCGGAATAGTCACCGCCGCCACCGCCAGACAGGATCAGACCGTGGTTGAAGCTGACGGCGCTTCCGCCGCCACCGGCGGCCACCGGAGTGCCATTGGCAGTGCCCACGGAATCAGAAGCATCGGTGACAAAGCTGTAACGGTGGAGCAGAACCGGCTGCTCAACGGTCACCACGACGGTGACGTTGGTGGAACCGATGTTATTGGAAATCAATACGCTGTACGTCCCGCCTTGCGAGAAGTTCAGACCGCTGGGCAAAGAATAGCTGGCGTTGGTGGCACCAAGGATCGGCATGGAATCGAAACTCCATTGATAGCTTAAACCGCCACCCAGAGCCTGCACGCTGAGGACCCCCCCGCTCTCGGTCGCAACCACAGTCTCATTCGTTGATCTCGACAAAACAATTGGTGCAGTATCTGAAACGCTAATACTTTGGCTGGTGGCGGTCACGCCGCTGACCGTCGCGCTGACCGTGGCGGTGCCGCCGGAGTTGGCGGTAATCAAACCGCTGCTGCTCACGGAGAGAACACTGGGATTGCTGCTGGTCCAGTTGGTGGCCGCAGTGTCCAACGGGACATTGGAAGCCTGCGGGAAGTTGGCGGTGAGTTCCGCCTGCTGGGTTTGCGAGCCAATCATGCTCGTGGTGGTCAAAGAGAGGCTGAGGCCTGTGAAATTCAGGTTGTTCACGACGACACTGGGGCCGGCCACTGCACTGACCGCCAGATAGACAGGTGAAACCGCACCGTTCCAAATACGAAACTCATAGACGGTGCCGTTAAACTGCCAGTCACCATACACATCGTTACCCAAATAATTCTGGGTCGTGCCACCGGCCCCGCCAATGTTGCCAGGAATATTTGGCGTGGACAGCGTGCCGATCAGGGCGGCATTGAGATAGATGCTGTCCAACTGCGAGGCATTGTTGTAGGTTACCGCAACGTATTGCTCGGAATTATTCGGGAAGAGTGTGCCCGTATCAATTTCAGGATTGTTGCCAGCCAGGTGGTCAACCGTTTCGATATTGTTGTTATTGTTAACCGGATAGGGGATGAGTGCGAAGTTGTCATTGCCGTCGTTGCCGAAGTCCCAAAGCTCCGCCCACCCATTGCCCTTATTCTGGGTCACCCAGCATTCCACCGTGATGTTGGTAGTGCCGGCAATAATTCCATTGGGCAGGGACACATAGCCGGAAACCCCAAAGCCGCCGCGGCTTCCCGGCAGTTGCAGGCCGTTGTTGATGGTGGCGGGTGTTCCGCCGTTGGGCCCCATGATCGTGCCATTGGCAGTGCCCACGGAATCGGAAGCGTCGCTGACAAAGCTGTAACGATGCACCAGAACCGGGGAGGCGCCGAGGGCGCCGACCGTGACAATGGCGCTGGTGCCGGTCACGCCGCCGACCGTGGCGCTGACCGTGGCGGTGCCGGGCGCAACCCCGGTCATCAAACCGCTGCTATTCACCGTGAGAACGCCCGGGTTGCTGCTGACCCAGTTGGTCACCAAAGTGGTGACCGGAACACCGGACACCTGCTTGAAGCCACCGTTGGCCAAGGCTTGTTCAGTATTTCCGGTGAGCAACTCCCCGGATCCCACCGTGACGCTGACGGACTGCACCGTGCTGTTGGTGATCACGACACTCGGACCGGCGGCAGCGCTGGCCGCTTGATACAAGGGTGAAACCGCGGCATTCCAAATGCGCATTTCATCGAAGGTGCCCTTGAAAATCGCGTCGTTCCACTGGTCTAGCCCCAAATAATTATTATAGGTGAAACCCAGGGATGCCGGCGTGATGGTGACGCCCGTGGCGATGGCCACCTGGACGCCGTCGCGATAGAGCCGGATGGTTTGGCTCGGTGCATCGTAGGATACCACCGTGTATTGCTCATTGCCGGTGGGCAACTGTGCGCCCGACTCCGCATCCACGGTGGTGCCGCCTTGGTTAAATTCAGTCCAGAACTGACCCGGCCCGCTCTTGGGAATCAGGTCAATGTAGTTGGCTTGAATAAAGTTATTATTCGGCCCGGTGGTGCCGCCACCGATGGACCAGGCCCGCGACCATGTCTGACCCCCTTCATCCGTCAGCCACGTTTCAATCGTGATTGAGTTGTAAGTGGAAACGATGCCATTGGGCAACTGAGCCACATTGCCGCCGCCACCCGGCAAGGTCAGCACGCCACCCCCGAGGTAGGTGCCGCCTTCAAGCATAATGTTGCTGCTGTTGATCGAATCGTAGGCATTGGTGCTGCCGCCGATTTCATTAAACGACCACCGGTTCGCCAGGGTCACGCTGGAGTCAAGCACGGGAGCGGCGGTGACCGCGATGTTGGCGCTGCTGCCGGTAACCCCGTTGACCGTGGCACTGACCGTGGCCGTGCCAACGGCCACACCCGTGATCACACCGCTGCTGCTCACCGTCAGAACGCCAGGGTTGCTGCTGACCCAGTTGGTCACAAATGCGGTGATCGGAACACCGGAAACCTGCGTGAAATTGGCCGTGGCCGTGGCTTGCTCATTTCCGCCGACCGCCACGCTTCCCGCCGCGGCGCTAACCGACTGGACCGTGGTGTCGGTAATCAAGACACTGGGACCGGCGGCAGCGCTCACCGCCAGATACAGCGGTGAAACAACCCCATTCCAGATCCGGAACTCATAGATCGTGCCTTGAAACTGCGAATCACCATAGATGTCGTTGCCCAACGCATTTACGGTCGGGCCGCTGCCGCCGCCAATGCCGCCCGGAGCATAGGTTGAATCGGGGAAAGTCGTCGTACCCACTTGGACTCCGTTGAGATAGAGATTGGCCACCATGGTGGCATTACTGTAGGTCACGGTAACGTATTGCCTTGATCCACTCGGGAACAAAACAGACGATTGCAAATCTTGCTCGTTCCCGTGGGGTGTGAAGGCCGTTTCCATCAGTCCGTTGTTGTTGCCCGGGTCTGTAATCAGCCCGAAGTTTTGATTGTTGTTGTTGGCGAAATCCCAGGGCGTTGCCCAAGTATTTGCCATATTCTGCGTAAGCCAGCATTCAATCGTTAAGTCGCTGGTGGTGCCCAGTATCCCGCTGGGCAGGGTCACATAACCCGAATATCCGCCGCCCCCGCCGCCGGCCAGAATCAGGCCGTTGTTGATGATGGCGGGGTTTCCGCCACTGGGCGCCACGATCGTGCCATTGGCGGTGCCGACCGAATCGTTGGCATTGCTGACGAAACTATAGCGGTGCTGAAGGGTTTGGGCTGAGAGCAAACAAGGCAAAGCGAGAAAAGACACAGCCAGGGCAAACAGATATCTGTACGAACCACGGACAGACCCATGTCGCGGGAATATTCGGGTTAAGGTGGGTTTCATGACTTTTGGAGTTTTCATTCGTGTGGTATGGTGATTGCTAATGCGTCCAGTTCAAATCGGATTAGCGCCTGTGTTCGGGAATACGATAAGCCTTCCAGTGCATTCGACTTGTGGACATGTTTTGACTCTAAGCTTGAGCCAGCGAGCTGTCATGTGGCATAAAGTGGCCACATGCCATTCGTAAACCAACCTTCCGTGGCAGAGAATTATAACTGCGATTGATGCAGCGTGCCCCTTTTCCATTTTTTCGCCCACTGGGCTGTCTAATTCCGCCGCCAGTTGCCCGGAGAGCGCGCCCGCCCCAGGCGCTGGTGGAAAACCACGGGGCAAACGACGCTCCCAGGCATTCCAACCGCAGGACTCGTAATCAGCGCCCGCTGGTCTGTTGCTGCACTAAAACTTGATACGCGCCAGAACGCTGTCTGCCGGTAATTACCGCACGGTGCGGTAATTGTTTTTCCCCTGCCAAATCCTGCCAGGATTAATCTTCAATTGACTTTGAAACCAACTCACCTAAATTTTGGCCTTGCTTGCCGGCGGCCCGGCAAATCAAAAATTCACAACATTCCCATGTGGCCACTCCTTAAAGAATTTTTCAAGTTCGCCCGGCAGGAAAAGAAATGGTGGCTCATCCCGCTCATGGTCGTGCTTCTGCTGCTCGGCGCGATCCTGATTTTCACCGCCAGCTCCGGTATCGCCTGGACGCTCTACCCGTTTCTTTGAACCATGCCCGGGTTGCGCAACATCCTGGGCGTCTCGGCATACTATCACGACGCCGCCGCCGCACTGGTAGTGGACGGGAAAATCATTGCCGCCGCGCAGGAGGAGCGCTTCACGCGCAAAAAGAACGATTCGGATTTTCCCCGGCACGCGGTTCAATTTTGTCTCCGCCAGGCCGGGCTGACGCCGGCGCAACTCCACGCCGTGGTTTTCTACGACAAGCCGGTTTTGAAATTTGCGCGGCTGCTCGAAACCTACGCCGCCATCGCGCCGGGCGGCTGGCGGACGTTTCCCACGGTGCTCTCGAACTGGCTCGGCGAGAAACTGGATTTGCGCAAAGCCATCCGCGCGGAGCTGCCCGAACTGCGGCCGGACTGCCAGATCCTCTTCACCGGGCATCATCAGGCGCACGCTGCCAGCGCGTTTTATCCGTCCCCCTTTGAAGAAGCGGCAATCATCACCATTGACGGCGTGGGCGAATGGGCCACCACGACGATCGGGCTCGGCCGCGGAAGTGAAATCAAAATCCTGAAGGAGCTGCGCTTTCCGCACTCGCTGGGGCTGGTCTATTCCGCGTTTACAGACTACTGCGGTTTCCGCATCAATTCCGGCGAATACAAACTCATGGGCCTGGCGCCCTATGGCGAGCCGAAATATGCCGACGCCATCCGCCGCGAACTGCTCGACATCAAACCCGACGGCTCGTTCTGGCTGAACCTGGATTATTTTAATTTTCTCAGCGGCATCACCATGACGAATGCGAAATTTCACAAACTGTTCGACGGGCCGCCACGCCGGCCGGCGGAAACCATCGAGCCGCGCCACATGGATGTGGCCCGTTCCATCCAGTTGGTCACGGAAGAAATCATGCTGCTGCTCGCGCGCCACGCCCGCGAAATGACCGGTATGAAAAACCTCTGCCTGGCCGGCGGCGTGGCCCTCAATTGCGTGGCGAACGGGATCATCCTGCGCCAGAAAATTTTTGAGCGCCTGTGGATCCAGCCGGCGGCCGGCGATGCCGGCGGCGCGCCTGGCGCGGCGCTGGCCGCGTGGCACGCGGAAAAGGAAACCACGCGGGTGGCGGCGCCCTCGGATTCGATGCAAGGCTCCTTGCTGGGACCGGAATTTTCCGACGACGAAATTGAAACGGCGCTGCGCTCGCATCACGCGGTTTTTCAAAAACTGGAAAGGTACGCCCTGCTGGATTTCACCGTCGAACTGCTGAAAACAGAAAAAGTCATCGGCTGGTTTCAGGGGCGGATGGAATTCGGGCCGCGCGCGCTCGGCAACCGCTCGATTCTCGGCGACGCGCGTTCGGCCCGGATGCAGTCGGTGATGAATTTGAAGGTGAAATTTCGCGAGTCCTTCCGGCCGTTTGCGCCGATTGTGCGGCGCGAACGCGTGGCGGATTATTTCGAACTCGACGCCGGATCGCCCTACATGTTGCTGGTCGCGCCGGTCAAAAAAGAATTGTGCCGGGAGGTTTCGACGGCCATTAAAGGATTCGACCGGCTCAAAGAAGTCCGCTCCACGCTGCCCGCCATCACCCATGTGGATTACTCGGCGCGCATCCAAACTGTGGAACGCGGAAGCAATCCGCTGCTCTACGATTTGCTTCTGGGCTTCGAGCGCGCGACCGGTTGTGGCGTGCTGGTGAACACGTCATTTAACGTGCGCGGCGAACCGATTGTCTGCACCCCCGATGATGCTTATCGCTGCTTTATGAACACAGAAATGGATTATCTCATCATGGGCGGCTTTGTGATCGAACGCGCGGCCCAGCCGCGGCGGGACGTTCAGCGGCGCATTTTGCCGCAGGCGGATTGAAATGAAATTAATTTTCAAAGAGGACCCGAAAGAATGGCGCAAGTCTGCGTTGTTGACCGCGCTCGGCCTGGCAATTCTAAGTTCGGCGTTGCGCTGGCGCCGGCATTTGCCGGCGGCGGCCTGGTGCGCCGGGCTGGGCGTGCTTGGACTGGTGGCGATTTGCGCGTGGCTGCAACCGGGCTGGTTTCGCGGCTGGTATCGGCTCTCGTTAAGACTGGGATTTTATTCCAGCCAGTTCATCGGCCGCTGTCTGCTGGTGATGTTCTTTATTTTTATTTTGACTCCGCTCGGATGGATGTGGCGTCTGATGGGAAAAGACCCGTTGCAACTTAAGCGTCCCCGCGGCGCGGCGACTTACTGGCAGCCGGCCAAAAATGGCAGCCCGCTGGACCGGCTCTTTTAAAATCAAATCTAATTAAAAGTCCGGTGCCGGCATACCAGTCATTAATTGTGTGCCGATTTGGCTGGCGGCGGGGATGTTTCCGGCACCATGAGGCCCACATCTACGCCCTGGCCGCCGGTGGTCTGATGGCAGTGAACCGAGATGGTGTTGTTTCCCGCATGCAGCAACCGCTTCACCTCCGGGGGAATTGCGTAATCATCATAGTCGGTGACAAACCCGGCGAGTTGTAACACCAGAACCCCGTTCACGTAAACTTCGACATCTTCATCATGAAAAACCTGCAGTTGCAAATCTGGGATGTCCTCCGCCGCCAGATTAAACTGGCGCCGCAACCAGATGTCGGCGGTGGACCAGGTGGTGTTCAGGAAGATGCCGGGCGTGCCCGTGGTGCCAAAGCCGCTGATTCCATCCTGCCAGCCGGCGGTATCAAACCCCGGCTTGTACCAGTCAGCGCCAGGTTGGTCCACGGTGTATTTCCAAACCGATCGGCCAAACAAACCGTCGGCCAAAATGACTTTTTTTGGCGGATGAAAGTATCCGCCCCGGTTGGCGGCCAGCAGGATGGCAGGATCAATTTTGACCACGGCCCGGTCATAACTTAGCAGTCCGTTACATTCGTTTTCCACATCGGCAGTCTGCGTGTAAACCGCGGCGCTCAGACCCCGCAGGTTGTGCAACTCCCAAACTTGTTTGAAGGCCTCCACGTATCGGTCTGACAGTTCCTGGGCATTGGTCATCATCACATAAGCCCATTGGCTGGGCGACCAGGAATAGCCATTCTTAACAAACCCGAAGCCGCCAAATTCCCCCAGCACCGCTGCCCGGTGCGGTTCAGGCGTTGCTGATTCCGGCCCGGGGTAACTATGCATGTCCATCAGGTCACCCGCCTGAATGCCCGTCCAACTGCTGGCATCATCCACAAGCCGCGACGGGTCGAGTTCCTTCAACCACTTGGCCAGCGCTTCGGTGTCATACTGCCCCCAGCCTTCATTGAACAAGACCCAAACGATGATGGCAGGGTGATTGTGCAGCCCGTTTACCATGTGGGACAGTTCGTTTTCAAAATCACGCCGGCCATCGGCGGTGGCGTTGTTGCCGCTGGGCATGTCCTGCCAGACGAGCAACCCCAGTTTGTCGCACCAGTAATACCAGCGGTCCGGCTCGACCTTTACGTGCTTGCGCGTGAGATTGAACCCGGCCTTTTTCAAAAACTCGATGTCCGACCGTAACGCCGCATCCGTTGGCGCGGTATAAATCCCATCCGGCCAGTATCCTTGATCCAGGGTTCCGACTTCAAAAACAAACTGGTCGTTGAGGGCGATCCGGATGTAACCCTGATCGTCTTTGCGCAGCGAAATTTTTCTCATGCCGAAATAGCTGCCCACGGAATCGAGCGGTTTGTCTCCGTCCATGAGGGTTACCGTCAGGTCATACAAAAACGGGTCGTCCGGCGACCAAAGGTGCGGCTGGGGCAGGGTCAAGGCCAGGTCGGCGTTGGGCAGGCCGCTCACGCGCGCAATTTCCTGACCGCCGGTCGAGGCCACGGCTTCCACCCGCAGATTATCGGAGAGGCTGTTGACCTCCGTCCAAACATGTACCGATTTGGCATCCACGTCGGGCGTGATTTTCAACCGGCCGATGCACACATCCGGCACCGGCTCCAGCCAGACGGTCTGCCAGATGCCGGACGTGGAAGTATAAAAAACCCCCCCGGGCTTGCGCGATTGCTTGCCGCGCGGCTGGTCGCCTTCCGTGGGATCGGTCACGCAAACGGAAATATCCTCCGCCTCCTGCCAGCTCAAGGCATCCGTGATGTCGAACGTGAACGGGTCATATCCGCCCTGATGGCGGCCCACCTCGCGCCCGTTCACACGCACCTCGCAAATCCAGTCCACCGCGCCAAAATGCAGGCGCACCCGCCGGCCCCGCCAGGACGCCGGCACGGAAAACGTCCGGTGATACCAGAGCTTGCTGTGCTCATCAAAACTGCTCATCACGCCGGATAAGGCGGATTCCACGGGAAAAGGCACAAGAATCTTCCCAGCCGGCGGCGGGACCTGGTTTACCGAATCAGGGGTGATGGCATAGTCCCAAAGTCCGTTCAAATTCATCCAGTCCGGACGCACCAGTTGCGGACGCGGGTATTCCGGCCATACGTTAACCGGGCTGACCTCCCAGGCCCAGCGCGTCATCATTGGCGCCTGGGCAGGATGCCATCCCACCGGCCCGCTGGCCCGCGCAGAAGCGAGCGCCAGGAGGATTAAAATCATCCCGCAAAAATATTTCGCACGTCCGGATGCAAACCTGGAATTCATTTTTTTAAAAATTTTGCCACGGCTTCGGTGCGGCTGCGCACATGCAGCTTCTCATAAATGCGACGGATGTAGTTTCGCACCGTGTGGATGCTCACGCCAAGCTGGTCCGCAATTTGTTTGTAGGCCAGGCCCTCGGCCAGGCCGTCAATCACCGATTTTTCACGCGGGGAGAGATCCGCCAGGTCGTCGCCATGGGCCGGCGAGGACTTGAACGATTGAACGACCTTGCGCGCGATGGGAGCCGACATCGGTGAACCGCCGGTGCAGACCTCCACGATGGCCTCCAATAATTTCCTGGGCGGCTGCCGTTTCAGCAAATAGCCGCTGGCGCCGGCGGCCAGCGCGCGGAAAATCTGCTCCGTGTCTTCAAAAACCGTGAGCATGAGCACCTGGGCTTCGGGCATGAGCATGGTCAGGCGGCGGACACATTCAATGCCATCCATTTCGCCCAGATTGATGTCCATCAAAATCACATCCGGTTTGTCCTGGGGCAGATGCTCCAGCGCTTCTTCCGCGCTGGCATAGGCGCTTTTGCACCGGATATTTCCCGTGGCCGCAAGATAGCCGGCAATGTGTTCCCGCAGGTCGGCTTCGTCGTCAACAATGGATACCGTGATGATTTTCTTCATAGTGTGCCCGCTTTTTTCTCCAATCGTATGCGCAGGGTAACGGTGGTGCCTGCTCCCGGCTGGCTTGTGATCAAACATTCACCGCCGGCGGCTGCCATCCTCTGGCGCATATTTTTCAATCCGTTGCCGCCACGGCCTCTGCGCGACGGCCGGTTCGCCGCCGCCGACGCCGGCACTTCAAAACCCTTGCCATCGTCGGTCACTTTGAGCTCAAATTCCAGCGCGTTGAAGGTCATTCCCACTTTTACCTTCGAGGCTTCAGCGTGTTTAAGAACATTGTTCAAGATTTCCTTGAAGGTCAGGAACAGATTGTGCCGCGTCTCCGACGACAGCGGATGGTGGGGAATCTCCGGCGGCAGCCGCAACTCGCATTCGACAGGCGTGTTCTGAAAATATTCCACCGCATAATAACTCAGGTAGGCGACCAGATTTTCCAACGTGTCGTTGCGGGGATTTACCACCCAGACGATTTCGTCCATCGTTTTTAAAAGGTCGCGCGAAGCCTGGGCAATGGATTCAAGTTTCTGGCCCAGCGGTCCGGTGGTTTCCGCCGCCACCTGCACGTGCTCGCACAAAAAGGAGATCTTGGTCAGTTTCGATCCCATCTCATCATGCATGTCGCGGGCAATGCGCATCCGCTCACGTTCAAGCAATTGTTGCTGCTCCAACCGCGCCAGGGTGCTCCGCAGACGCCGGTGCGACACCATGCGGACAATTCCGGCCACCAGGCTAACGGCCGTCATCACATACAGCATTATCGCCCAGGGCTGAAAATAAATCGGCGTGGGCACAACAAATTCAAATGGGGCTGCCTTCTGCCAGTTTCCATCGGCATTGCGGGCGGTCACCAGAAAACAATAATGGCCGGGAGTCAACCTGCCATAAGTCGCTGACCGCACCCCGGGATCGTCCACCCAGTCCGGGTCAAAGCCCTCCAGCTTGCGCCGGAAGTGGATGCCCTTGGATGCGGCAAAGCTCAAGGCCGTATAATGCACTTCCAGCGATCTTAAATCCACCGGGGCTTTGAAAGGAACCGGGTTGCGGTTCGTTGACGCCGACCATAATTCCCCCCGCAGCAAGGAAACCAGGGGCTGGCCGTTGAACGACGCGCTTTCGATACACACCGGAAAGCCTGGAGGCTCGATTTCAGACTGATGGGTATCCACATTCAACACGCCTTCTGAAGTGGCAAACCAGAGTTCCCCATCACGCGTGAGCGCGGTGCGTGAACCGCCAAAAACGGTCGTGGTCTCCGGCACGGTTTTTGCCTCGGACATCAACTTGCATACGAGGGGCTGCGTCTGGTCGGTGAGGGCCTTGAGCAAGTCGCCGTGGGTAATCCGGTAAATCCCCGCGCCGGTGCCAAGCCATAAATTTTTCGTTTGATCCTCCACCACGCTGGCCACGATGTTGTCTGGCAGGCCATCGCCGGTTTTCCAGTTTTGTTCCGCGTGGTCCATCAGGCAGCTCAATCCGCCGCCGGCAGTGCCAATCCATAACCAGCCCTGTTCATTCTGATACAACGCCAGCACCGGTTGATTTCCGGCATCCTTCGGCATCTTGATTTCGGTGAACTTTCGGTTTTGCTCGCGCAGAATTCGACCGTCTTGCGTGCCCAGCCAATGTCCGCCCCCAGCCGCAGGAATCAAAGTCGTCACGCGTCCCCCGGGGAAATTTTCGCCGGTATCGAATCGTATCGCCGTTTGCCGCGAAAGATGTTGCACCGTGCCTGCACTGGTGCTGGCCCAAATCCCATCCCCGGCATCGGCGCAAACCGCCAGGACAAAGTCGTCCGCCAAACCATCCGCCGTGGTCAGATGAATTCCACGTCCGTTTAGCATGCCATACAACCCGTCGCCGAGGGTGCCCGCCCACACGGCGCCATCATGGTCAACGCACATTGACGAAACAAAATTCTGCACCGCCAAGCCATCGCTGTCACCCACCCGGTCAAAACGTCCGGAGTCGGCCAATAACAGCCCGCCACGTTGTAGTCCCACATATAACCGCCCGGCGGCGTCCAGCGCGATTGCGGTGGGAGAACTGGGCGGCAGGCCAGGACTGTCGCGCAGGACATGCATGGATTGTGAACGCAGTTGTACCAGGCCGCCACCAGAGGTGCCCAGCCACAGGTTGCCTTCGTGATCCTCGCAAATGGCGTGGACATCGTAGGACCAGCGGTCCTCCTCGAAAACAACTGGTTGAAAATGGTCGTTTTTAATGCAAAACAATCCCCTGCCGCTGGTGCCGATCCAAAGCCGTCCATCCCTCCCTTCACACAAGCTCCAGATATGCACGGAGGCTGATTCGGAACTGCGAAAATAGTTGAACCGTTTGCCCTCAGCCAGATTGATCAGGTAGGTGTCTCCGAAAGCCCAAAGATTTCCCTGGCGGTCCTCATAGGCGCCCGGATATTCCGGACTGCCTCCATGGTTCTCCGTGCGAAACAAATAGGGTGTGATCCGCCCGTCAATCATTCGGCACATTCCGGCGTGGGTCGTGATCCATACCGTCCCCGAACGCGCTACACTCACGCCCGAAACAAATTCATCCGGCAAACCATCATGTACAGTGAATGACTTGAAACCGTGGCCCGTCCAGAGATTCAGGCCGGACTTGCTGCCAATCCAAACCTGTCCCAGACTGCCCGCCGCAAGACTCGTCACATTATCATCCAGCAATCCATCTTGTGAAACATATCTCCGCACCGTGCCATGAGCCAGTTGAAACAGGCCATCCTGCTCGGTGCCAATCCACAGGCTGCCATGGCTGTCTTCACATAAAGCCGTGACCAAAATCGAGTTGTTCGTGGAAAATGTGGTCAGCCGGAGCGCGGTAAATTTGACGCCATCAAACCGCATCAATCCACCGCTCGTGCCCACCCAAAGAAAGCCATCGCGCGTCTGAACGATCGCCGTTACCGAATCGGATGGCAGACCGTCCGTGCTATGCCAGATGCGTATGCTTCTCATCGCTTCTGCCAAATCCTCATCAGCCCCCCGGACACTTCCAGAAAAAAACCACAGGCTGACGCAGCAACCAAGCAGACCAATATAATTTCTTGGGCTCAACGTGGATATCAATTTAAACCATTGGCCGTAAGCGTAAAGCACAGTCTTCGGTTGGCAACCGTTCCCCAGGGCCCATACGGTCAACCACCCTGCGGAAACCACGACCAGTCATAAATCCAGTCTGCTTTTTCCATTTTGAACAATCTGCTCCGGGCCATTTTCCTGTCATTGCTTTGGCTTTAAGGATTGATCAAAAGCTTGAAAAACTGATTCGCGTTCGTCGTTGGAACGGTGTACGGCGAAGCCGCGGCGTTGTTGTTGGTCCAGGGGCCGGGCAGCGAAGGTGCCTGCATCAGCGTTCCCGTCTGCCAGTTGAGCACGACGTTCGGTCCGACGCGTGTGATGCCTAAATTCACTGGACCTGCGGAAATACCATTGAATAGTCCCTGCACCTGGGTGGCGGTGAGCGCCTGGGGAAAGACGGCCGCGTCGGCAATGTTGGCCTTCAGCAATCGCGCGGCGCCATAATCCGGCGAGCCGCCAATCCATGCATCCAGGCTGTTTCCGGCCGGGATTGCGGTCACATTGTTGTTTGCCACCAACCCTCCGTCCACATAGAGCGAGCCGTTGTTGTTCTGGCCGGGATTTCCGCTGTAAGTATAGACCACCATATGCCAGTTATTGTCAAAAATGCCGGTGGCACTGGTCGCGTCGGACGGCGCAATGCCATCATTGGCGCCCGGATAACCGGTGGAATTGATGCTCATGCGCCACGAGGAATCGCCATGCCCGAACAATCCGTCAAAACCGTTTTCGGCCAGCAGTTGAACCCAGGCCACGGTGGTAATGGCGCCCGTGATGTTGAACGGGCCTTCGGGAATGTCAACATACGCAGAGGATCCGTCAAACTTTGCGGAATAACTGGGCGCGCCAAAAATCGCATTGGTCGGTCCCGCCTGGGCAAGAGCGAAACCGCCGGTGTAAGTTCCATTGTGGCCGCCAACCAGGTCGTAGGCGGTCGCGCCCGAGGTTTCGTTCAGCGGCCAGTAGGCGACCGGATCGAAAGATAGCACTGCCTGTTGATAAGTGGTGCCGGGAACCACGGTAAGATTCGCCGCCGAACTAAGAGCGGTGCCATATTGGTTGCTGACCAGGCAGGTATAACTGCCGCCATTGGCGGGCAGCACATTGGAAATCGTCAGGGTGGATGAGGAGGATATGCTGACGGGCGCCGTGCCGCTGTTGGTAAACCAGCGATAGACAAAGGGCGGGGTGCCGTTGTTGGACACACTGGCGCTGAACGTCGTCCCGGCCAGCAGGCTTTCGGATGCCGGCGGTTGCTGCGTGATCACTGGCCCGCTCGGCGGGACGATGATAGAAGCGCTGGTGCCGGTCGTACCGTTGACCACGGCGCTGATGGTGGCGCTGCCGCTGCCGGTCGCGGTGATCAGACCGCTTTGGTTGACGGTCAGAGCATTGGGATTGCTGCTGGTCCAGTTGGTGACATAGCTGGTTATGGTTACGCCGGAAACCTGCATGAAATTTCCGCTGACCGAAGCCTGCTGCGTTTGACCTGAAATCATCATGTTCGTATTCAGAGCCACACTGACCGACGTAGGCGTGAGGTTGGTCACCAGCACATTGGGGCCGGCGATGGCGCTGAGCGCCAGATATAGCGGCGAAACCGCGCCATTCCAGATGCGCAGTTCGTCCAGGCTGCCCTGGAATGTCGGATCGCCTCCAAACTGGTCGCGGCCCAGCCAGTCATTAAAGGTGGCTCCCAAGCTTAAAGGCGCATGGTCCGTGGGGACACTGGCAACTCCCACTTGAACCCCGTTGAGATAAAGCCTGGCCGTTGCGGTGGGGTAATCATACGTGACCGCAACGTACTCCTCCTGATTCAGAGGCAACGGCGTTGACGGGTCAATCACATCAATCTCGCTTTGATTGTTATTGAACGCCACCCGCATGTCGCCCGAACCGCTATGGGGTATCAGGCCGAGATAGTAAGTGCCGTTGCCGGGTGGATTGCCCGCCCCGGCGCTGCTGTCGCCAAAGCTCCAGGGCTCCGCCCAAACCGAACCCGCCGTGTCGGTCAGCCATGTTTCCACCGTCAGCGAATTGTAATTGGAAACAATCCCGTTGGGCAACGAAACATAGGAACAGGCGGTGCTGCCGGAAGTGGCTCCGCCCGGCAAATGCACGGCGCCACCCGAGATTGTCGCGTTGTTGACCGGCGTTCCGTTTGCCCCGCCCACTGAATCACTGGCATCCGAGGTAAATGAATACCTGTGGCCCAGCGTCGCCGGCGGCACCGTCAATACCGTCAGGGTCGCGAAACTGCTGGCGCTGCCGGTCGTGTTGGAAACGACGATGCCATAACTCCCCGCGTCAGCCAGGCCGACATTGGTCAACGTCAGCGTGCCGTTGGTCGCGCCCACAATCGGCGTGCCGCCCGAATTCCATTGATAACTCAAGTTACCGCCCAGTGCCTGCACGCTGAACGTCGCTGTTCCACCCGCATATACGCTCTGCGGAATGGGCACCTGTATGATGGAGGGCATGGTCGTGGGAAAAGCGCCGTTGTTATAAATGGCGGTCACTTCGTCGTTGCCCAAAGCCCGGTTGAAAATTTTTATCTCATCCAGACTGCCGTTGAAGAAGCCGCCGCCCAGGGCAATCTGGCCAAAGCGTAGAATGGCAGAGGCGTTCAGGGTGCTGGTATTGCCGGTTCCCGTTGCCTGAAGATTGCCGTCCACGTAAAGATTCATGGCTCCGGTCGCTTGCACCCGGGTCGCCACGCAGAGATGCCACGCGCCGTCGTTGATTGAACTGGTGGACAGAATCGTCGTATCGGGATTGCCCACGCCAAAGGCAAACTTTCCCCCGGACAAGGCCGTGCCAAAATCATTGGTCATGCCGGGGTCATCACCGTCCACCAGCCCGACCCCGTGCCACCATTGACCGGTTCCCGCTGTCTGGCTGGTTTTGGCCCAGAACGCAATGCTGAAATCGTTGCTGATCGTGTTATTGATCTGCACATAATTATTGATGCCGGTGAAGCTCAGGCAGCCGTTGACTTTCCCGTTGGTGTTCCAGGTGGCTCCATAGACGGTGCCATTGTTGCCATTTCCGGTGGCGTCCACCGCCACGGTCCCATTCGTCGCATCCAGCGGCCAATAGCCCATCTCATCCGTTGGAATTGTGTACGTATTTGCCACCAGAATTCCCTCCGCAAGGCCCACATCAATGAACTGCCCGCCGGTGGTCTGGTAGCAGGACACGGCCAGCAGATTGGTGCTGTTGGGAATGAGAGCCGCCAGACCCTGAGCCGTTACCGGCACGCTGACGTAAGCCGTGGAATAGCCCGAGGCTGAACCCGCCAGCACACCGTTGATATAAATGGCCACATCCTCGTCGTGATAGGTGAGGAAGACCAGGTTGCTCAGTTGTTGCGGCGTGAGGGTGCCCGGATTAAACGTGCGCCTCAAATAAATGTAACCTGGCGTGGTCCATGCCGTGTTCGGTGTCACCCCCGGATCCGGCGTCCCGAAGCCGGCCGGACCGGTGCTCCAGCCGGAGGCGTTGAAATTGGTGGCATACCAGTTGGCGGGCGGCGTATTGGTGGTCCACAGCCAGGACTGGGGAACAATTTGGGAAGTGGGCACCACCGTGGTCACGGTGGCTTGCCCGGAAATGGCCTTCTCATTGGAGAGGGCAATTTTGTCGGGATCAGGTTTCAACAGCCGGTCATAAGTCATCAAGCCGTTGCACTCGTTTTCCACATCGGTGATTTGCGTATAGATGGCCGCATTTAGGCCGCCGCTGGCGGCAGATTTGTAATCAACCGCTTCATCAATATATCCATCATACAACGTGGCAATATCATTGGTGGAACTGGCCAGCAGATAGCCGGTCCCGGCCTCCGCCGGATTCCATAAATGTCCGGTCACTTGCCAGGCGATACCGCCAAATTCACCGTCCACAGGCGCCTGCGTGGTGCTGATCGGATCACCGGGGTCGGGATAACTATGGGAGTCAAGGACATTCCCCACCCCAAAATAATTCCCGCCGCTGGCCTGGTTGACCAGACGCGACGGGTCCACCGTTTTAACCAGTTGCACCAGCGACGCGGTGCTGGCCTGCCCGATGCCATCGCTGCTGCCGGCCTCCCCCTGCCCTTCGTTAAAAATGTCCCACATGATAATGGCCGGGCTGTTCCAGTGGTTGGTCACCAAAGCAGTCAGTTCGGCTTGAAAATCTACCGGATCCACCGCCGGAGGATTGGCGTTGCCGGTGTAGGAATTGCAGCTCGGCATGTCCTGCCACACCAGCAATCCCAGGGTGTCCGCCCAATAATACCAGCGCTGGCGTTCCACCTTGATGTGCTTGCGCACCGCGTTGAACCCCAGCTCTTTTTCCCGCAGCAAATCATATTTCAACGCGTCATCCGTGGGCGCCGTGTAAATGCCGTCCGGCCAGAAACCCTGGTCCAGCGGCCCCATCGCAAAATAAGCCTGGTTGTTCAGAAATATTTTCGGCACGCCGTTTACGACGCTGACGGATATTTTCCGCATCCCAAAATAACTCGTCACGCTGTCATTGGTTATGCCGTTGTGAACCACCGAAATTTGCAGGCCGTAAAGAAAGGGATTTTCCGGCGACCACAAATTCGCATTGGTCACCGGGATGTCCAGTTCCGTCTGCGGATTGCCCGCGACGCCGTTGAGCGCCACGCCGTTGGAAGTCACCGTCGCCACCACCGTCACGCCGCTGGTGGCATAAGTGTTGATGGTCAAACGCAGCCGCGCGTTGTCCACATCCGGCACGATCCGCAAATTTTGCACCCCCGCGGCGTCCACCGGCTCCAGCCAGACCGGCTGCCAGATGCCGCTCGACGACGTGTACATGATGCCGCCCGGATACAGCGTCTGTTTGCCGCGCGGTTCGCCGCCATTGTCCACCGGGCTATACACCTGAATAACCAGCTCGTTGGAACCGCCGTTCAGATAAGTCGTGAGGTCGTAACTGAAGGGATCGTAGCCGCCTTTGTGAATTCCCACCTGCTGGCCGTTCACATACACCGTGGCCTGCCAGTCCACCGCGTCCAAATGCAAAATAATCCGCTTCCCGCTCCAGGCCGCCGGCACGGTGAACAACTGCCGGTACCACGAAAATTCCGAATACTGCATCACCCCTGAAATCGCCGACTCCATCGGGTACGGAACCAGAATCTGGCTGGACAAGGTCTGATTGGTGGGCACCGGGTCGTTCGTGGCTCCCGGCTGGAACTGCCAGATGCCGTTCAGATTGAGCCAGTTGGTTCGCACCAGTTGCGGCCGCGGATATTCGGGCAGCGGATTGTTCGTGTCCACCAAGGCCGACCACGGTGTCATCAGCGGTGCCTGCTTCATCTGCCACGCGTCAGCCTTGCTGGCAATCACCAGGCACAAAATGAGCAACCATCCTGATCTAACTCGCAAAGGCGGGGGCTTTATAGTTCCAACTGGATGGTTTGGCATTTATTTTTATGGTCTGGAATCTTAAACAAGCCGCCTCATTGAAGTTTCATAATTACTTATGAGAGACAAATTTGCATTGTCGAAGGTGGTTGGTGCATGCAGAGAGTCTCGCATGAAAATGAGGCCGGGCCATGTGGCATGAAATGGCCACACGAATTTAAAGAGCATTTCCCCGCGGGGGGGTATGGCAACCTCAAAAGGCACTGCCACTGCTCCCCGAAATGATTGTCCGATTGCTTGCGATTCCCGGACGACGAAGAAAGCTGGCCAAAGCAGTGGTCCGCAACATCGTCTTCGCTGATACTTTGGGTTCAATTATCCCGCCTGAGAATCGCGACCGATTCCGGCGGCATATTCACCAGGCCGGCAGAAATCCTGATGGCCGCATCCGAAACCATCAGAATTCTGAGGCCCATGGCATTTGTCGGCAAGGATTGCTGTTCGCTGGAAAAATTGCACCCAATGATGATCGCGCCACGTTCAACGACCAGCCAGCGCTGCTCTTCGCTAAATTGAGTTCGGACCGACTTCATTTGCCCATCCGCAAGTGCTGGTTCGCTTCGGCGCAGTTGAATAAGTCGCTTGTGCCAGTCCAAAATTTCCGCATGTGGAGCCTGCGAAAGTTCGCGCCAGTCCAGCCTTGACCCCTCAAAGGTGCCGCGTGCCTGCGGGTCTGCGGTGTCCTCCGGCTTCCAGCCAAACGCGGCAAACTCCCGGCACCGGCCTTCGCGCACGGCATTGGCCAGCTCCGGTTCTTGATAGTCTGTAAAATAAAAGAAAGGCGCGGAGGCGCCCCATTCCTCACCTTGAAAAAGCATCGGCACAAAGGGCGACGTCAACACCAGCGCGGCCCCGATCTTCAGCCGGCCCAGGCTCATCAAGTGGCTGCTGCGGTCGCCACGCGCGCGGTTGCCGGTCTGATCATGATTTTGCAGATAACCGAGGAAACAGTGGCCGCTCAAGCCCTCCGCCGGACGGCCATGCACCCGTCGGCGATGCATCGAATATTGCCCGTCATAGACATACGCGCAGCGCAATGCCTTGGCCAAATGTTCCAATTTCCCGAAATCCGAATAGTAACCCGTCTGTTCACCGGTCAGCACCGTGTGCAATGCGTGGTGAAAGTCATCGCTCCACTGGGCATCCAGTTGGTAACCGCCGCGCTCGCGCGACCAGAGCAGCCGCGGATCATTCAAATCACTTTCCGGAATCAAGACCAGGTGCCGGCCAGCCTGGGTGGCCAGGCCTTCCACTTCGATTTTGAGCTGTTCGAGAATGTGCGTCGCCGAGGTGTCGAGAATTCCATGAACGGCGTCGAGCCGCAATCCGTCAAAATGAAAATCGCGCAGCCACATCAGGGCATTATCGCAAAAAAAACGCCGCACTTCGCCGCTGTCCGGGCCGTCGTAGTTGATGCCGGCGCCCCAGAAGGTGGCAAACTTTTTTGTAAAATAGTGTCCGAATTTGTCCAGATAATTGCCAGACGGGCCGAGATGGTTGTAAACAACGTCCAGGATCACCGCCAGACCGCGGGTGTGGCAGGCGTTTACGAGCTGTTTCAAATCCGCCGGCGCGCCGTAGGCATGATGGGGGGCAAACAGATCCACGCCGTCGTAACCCCAGCCGCGATTGCCCGAAAATTCCACGACCGGCATCAATTCAACATGGGTCACCCCGAGCGAAACAAGGTGATCCAGTTTTTCAATCACCGCCAAAAAGGATCCCGCTGGTGTGAACGTGCCCACATGCAGTTCATAGATCACGGCGGCGGCGAGCGGCGGCGCTTGAAAAGCTTTGTCGGTCCACTCAAAGTTCTCCTGATCCACCAAGCGCGACAAGCCATGGACGCCGTTGGGCTGGGACGGCGAGCGCGGGTCCGGAAACGGCCCTGCGCCGTCCAGCAGGAAGCCATAATCGTCGCCGGGACCGGCGGCAACCTCCGCCGTCCACCAGCCGTCAGTCCCCGGAACCGCGGGGAAACATTTCCCGTTGACCTGAACTTCAACTTTTTTAGGCACCGGCGCCCAGACACGAAACGAGTGCATCAGTCATGCTCCTTTCCCAGCAGGGCCACGGGAAACTTTTGGAACAAGTTTCCCAGGCGGATTTCGCCTTTGAAAATTTCGCCGGTAAATTCATTGCGCCAGCCGCCCGCCGGCAAGTCCAGCCCGGTGTCCGACCAGTCATTGTCCAGCTTCAGCGGGAAGCGCGGGACAATGGTGACCACCCGGCCACCACGGGAAAAGGCCAGCACGTGGCCGGCTTTTGCTCCGTGCGCAAACATTGGCTCATAATTCAGATTGGAATAATCCGCAATCTGCGCGCGCCGTTTCAAGGTTTTTTGGATGAGCCACAACTTGGGCAGTCCTTCAGCCCGGCGTTCCCAGGCTTTTTCGGCAGAAACCGATCCAGCCTCCTTCAGCAGGTTCTGGCGCAGGGCAAAATCAACCGGCCGGCGGTTGTCCGGGTCAACCAGGCTGAAATCCCACAGCTCACCGCCCTGATAAATGTCCGGCACGCCGGGCGCGGTAAGTTTGATCAAGGTCTGTGCCAGCGAATTGACCGCGCCGGCGTCGGCAAACCGGCTGGTGAAATGTTCCAAATCGGTGGTGAACTCCGGATCGCGCAAAACCTCGGCCACAAACTTCCTCAAAACCTTCTCATAATGTTCATTGCGCCGGGTCCAGTTCGTGTGCTGTTTGGCCTCATGCGACGCTTTCTCCATATAGGCCTGCGCGCGGTCCTCCGACAAGGGCCACGCGCCGGCCAGCGTCTGATAAAAAAGATATTCGGCGTTGCGATCCGGAAAATGGTTTTCCCGATGGCACGCATTCATGGCCGACCAGCGTTGGACCGCTTGCGCCCACAACTCCGGAATTTCCGAAAGCAGGTTCAAGCGCGCGCGCACGTCCTCGGCCCGCTTCGTGTCATGGGTGGAGGTGGTCAACTGGCTGTGCGGCCATTCCATTCTTTGCCGTTGCAGCGACTGGTGAAATTCCTCCGGATTGAGGCCGAATTTTTTGGGATCGCCGCCGACTTCATTTAGCGACGCGAACCGGTT